>ERZ1034880.269-NODE-269-length-17381-cov-16.180365_pt1 | contig 17381 bp, 14 predicted proteins | sample MGYA00520630_ERZ1034880 | MGnify/ENA primary metagenome ERZ1034880 (study PRJEB33766, sample SAMN09781725) | gut metagenome | biome: gut microbiome | host: Homo sapiens | place: Madagascar | study: EMG produced TPA metagenomics assembly of the PRJNA485056 data...
TTTATATATAAAACTGCCAATAATATTCGTAAAATGTATAAATTAAATTCCTTAATTGGTATAAAAAGAGAAAAATACATTGACAAAGTAAAAATTCATTGTTAGTATAATAATATAAACGAAAAATAATTACATAAAATAAATTAATATTCGTATCCTCGAAACTGAATGGAGGCATGAAATGATAGGGTGTAAAAGTATATTTGTTGAAAAGAAAAATAGATTTAATGTTGAAGGTAAGAGCCTTTTAGAAGATTTTAAGGCAAATCTTAGAGTAGAAAGTTTAGAAAATGTAAGAGTAGTAAATAAATATATTTTAGGAAAGGTCAATGAAGAAGAGTATAAAAAATCATTATATTCAGTTTTTTCAGAGAAAACTGTAGATAATCTTTATGAAGAGAAGATACCTATGGACAATGAAGAAATAGCTTTTGCTGTTGAATATTTACCAGGTCAATACGACCAAAGAGCTGATTCAGCATCAGAATGTTATGCATTATTGACTGCAGGAAAGAGAATAGAAGTGAAAACTGCTAAAGTAATTATTTTAAAGGGAAATTTAAGTGAAGAAGAAGTTCAAAAAATTAAGCATTACTATATTAACCCAGTTGATTCAAGAGAAGTAGATATATATAGTAAAGAGCTTTTAAGTGAGCTTGAAGATCCAAAAGATGTGGAAATAGTAAATGGATTCATACAAAAAAATGACGAAGAAATTGCTTTTTACCATAAAGAATTAGGATTAGCTATGAGTGTTAATGACCTTCTTATGATAAGAGATTATTTCAAGAATGAGGAGAGAAATCCAAGTATCACTGAAATAAAAGTAATTGATACTTATTGGTCAGACCATTGTAGACATACAACATTTTCAACAGCTATAGAAAATGTAGAAATAGAAGAAGGAAAGCTAAACAATCCTCTTATTAAATCTTATAATGCATATTTAAAATCAAGAGATTTTGTTTATGGTAAGGAAACTACTAGAGATGAAAATCTTATGGATATAGCAGTAATTGTTATGAAGGAAATGCGCAAAAAAGGTTTATTAGAAGATTTAGATGTATCAGAAGAAATAAATGCTTGTTCTATAAATGTAAACATAGAAACTGATAAGGGTAATGAAGAGTACCTTGTAATGTTTAAAAATGAAACTCACAATCACCCAACAGAAATTGAACCTTTTGGTGGTGCAGCAACTTGTCTTGGAGGAGCTATTAGAGATCCATTATCAGGTAGAACATATGTATATCAAGCTATGAGAGTAACAGGAGCAGCTGATCCAACAGTAGAAATTGATGAAACTTTAAATGGAAAGCTTCCACAAAGAACTATCGTTTTAGGGGCAGCTCATGGATATAGCTCATATGGTAATCAAATTGGACTTGCAACAGGACAAGTATCAGAAATATATCATCCAAATTATGTAGCTAAAAGAATGGAAGTAGGAGCTGTTATAGCAGCAGCACCAAAAGAAAATGTTGTAAGAGAAGAACCAAAAGCTTCAGATTTAGTAATCCTTTTAGGAGGAAGAACAGGAAGAGATGGTATAGGTGGAGCAACAGGTTCATCAAAAGAACATACTGAAGAGTCAATAAATACATGTGGAGCAGAAGTTCAAAAAGGTAATCCACCAACAGAAAGAAAAATTCAAAGATTATTTAGAAATGAAAAAGTAGCTAAAATGATTAAGAGATGTAATGACTTTGGTGCTGGTGGAGTTTCAGTTGCAATAGGTGAATTAACAAGAGGATTAGATATAAACTTAGATATGGTTCCTAAGAAGTATGAAGGTTTAGATGGAACTGAGATAGCAATATCTGAATCCCAAGAAAGAATGGCAGTAGTAGTAAATAAGGAAGATGCTAAAGAATTTATCAGTCTTTCAGCAGAAGAAAACTTAGAAGCTATTGTTGTGGCAGAAGTAACAGATACTGAACGTCTAAGAATGTTCTGGAGAGGTGAAAAGATAGTAGATTTAAAAAGAGAATTCTTAGATACAAATGGAGCTAGACAAACTACTGATGTAAAAGTAGAACTACCAAAAGAATATCCATTAGCTATAGGTGAAGAAGTTAATGTTAAGGAAAGATGGATGAAAACTCTTACAGAACTTAACGTGGCTTCACAAAAGGGGTTAGTTGAAAGATTTGACTCTACCATTGGATCAGGAACAGTAATGATGCCTTTTGGTGGAAAGTATGCATTAACTCCAGCAGAAGGTATGGCAGCAAAAATACCAGTTTTAAATGGTGAAAGTAAAGATGCTACACTAATGAGTTATGGATTTAATCCTGAACTTGGTATGTGGAGTCCATATCATATGGCTTATTATGCAGTAATAGAATCTGTAACAAAAATAGCTGCTATGGGTGGAGATTATAGAAAAATAAGATTAACATTCCAAGAATACTTTGAGAGATTAGGTAATAATCCATCAAGATGGGGTAAACCATTTGCTGCATTACTAGGTGCATATCAAGCTCAAAGTGATTTAGGACTTCCAGCTATAGGTGGAAAAGATTCAATGTCAGGAAGCTTTGGTCAATTAGATGTACCACCAACACTTGTATCTTTTGCAGTAGCTGTGGAAAAGGCAAGTAAGATAGTTTCTAATGAACTTAAGAAAGTTGGAAGTAAATTAGTATTACTAATGGCTGAGAAAAATGATGATTATACATTAAATGTTGAAACATTTAAAAACAACTTAGAAGCATTATATAAATTAACTTCTAATAAAAAAGTGTTATCAGCTTCAACAGTTAGATTTGGTGGAATAGCAGAAACACTTTCTAAAATATCATTTGGTAATAAGATTGGTATTAAATTCAATAGTTTAATCAAGGAAGAGTTATTTGGCTTAAATTATGGAAGTGTAATAGTAGAGGTAGCAACTGATGAAGACTTAAATAAAGCTTTTCAGGGATGTAGCTATAAAGTAATTGGTGAAACTATAGAAAAGCCTGTAATTATATCAGAAGAATATGATTTCACTTTCAATATAGATGATTTAATAAATGTATATGAAAAGAAATTATCTACAGTGTTTAAAATTAAAACTGAAAAGTCACAAGAATCAGTTCTAGAAATTAAGGTTGAAGAAAAGAAAATAATATTACCAAGTAGTCCAAGCATCAAGACTGCTAAACCAAGAGTAATTATCCCAGTATTCCCAGGAACAAACTGTGAATATGATTGTAACAGAGCATTTACTAAGGCAGGAGCTGAAACTACAGAGTTAGTGTTTAAGAATTACTCTAAGAGTGCATTACTTGAATCAATTGAAGCATTGGAAAAACAAATAAGGGAAAGTCAGATAATAATGATTCCAGGAGGATTCTCAGCAGGAGATGAACCAGATGGATCAGGAAAGTTTATTGCTACAATCTTTAGAAATGAAAGAATTAAAGATGCAGTAAATGATTTACTAAAAAATAGAGATGGATTAGTATTAGGTATCTGTAACGGATTCCAAGCATTAATAAAGTTAGGTTTAGTACCATATGGTGAAATAATTGATATAGAAGAGGATATGGCAACATTAACTTACAATAATATCAATAGACATATGAGTTCAATAATAAGAACTAAGATTACATCTAACAAATCACCTTGGTTTAGTGAAGTAAATGTAGGGGATATTCACAATGTAGCAATATCTCATGGTGAAGGTAGATTTATTGCAAATGAAGAGCTATTAAGACAATTAATTACTAATGATCAAATAGCTACTCAATATGTAGATTTAGAAGGAAATGTATCACTGGACATGCCATTTAATCCAAATGGTTCAGTTTTAGGTATAGAAGGAATAACAAGTCCTGATGGAAGAGTTTTAGGTAAGATGGGACACTCTGAAAGAATTGGAGAAGACCTATATGTAAATGTTCCTGGAAACTTCGATCAAAAGATCTTTGAATCAGGTGTTAAATACTTTAGATAGGAGCGTTTTTTATGAGAGTTGCAATATTTTTTGGATCAAAATCTGATACGGAAATAATGAAGGGAGCTGCTAACTGTTTAAAGGAATTTGGTATTTCATATAAAGCATATGTTTTATCAGCTCATAGAGTTCCTGAAAAGTTAGAAGAAACTTTAAGAGATATAGAAGCTGAAGGCTGTGAAGTAATAATTGCTGGTGCAGGCCTTGCAGCACACCTTCCAGGTGTAATTGCTTCACAAACAGTAATTCCTGTCATAGGAGTTCCTTGTAAAGGAGCAATAGAAGGTCTTGATGCATTATTTTCAATAGTGCAAATGCCAAAATCAATTCCAGTGGCAACTGTAGGTATCAATAATGCTTACAATGCAGGAATGTTGGCTGTACAAATGTTATCAATTGGTGATAAAGAGCTTAAAGCTAAATTAATTAAATATAGAAAAGATATGAAAGAAAAATTTATTGCTGAAAATGGTGAAGGAGTGGATCTATAATGGAAAAATTAGAAATGATGTACGAAGGTAAAGCAAAGAAAATATATGCTACAGATAAAGCTGATGAAGTAATTGTATATTACAAAGATGATGCAACTGCTTTCAATGGAGAAAAGAAAGGTCAAATAGAAGATAAAGGTGTAATGAATAATGCTATAACAGCTACATTATTTGAAATTTTAGCACAAAATGGAGTACCAACTCACTTTATTGAAAAGTTAAATGATAGAGAACAATTATGTAAAAGGGTAGAAATAGTACCTCTAGAAGTAATAGTTAGAAATGTAGCAGCTGGTTCAATGGCTAAGAGATTAGGATTAGAAGAAGGAACAGAGCTTAAGACTACAGTAATTGAATTATCATATAAAGATGATTCTCTAGGAGATCCATTAATAAATGACTATCATGCAGTAGCCATAGGAGCAACTACTTTTGAAGAGTTAAATAAGATATATGAATTAACAGCAAAAGTTAATGATATTTTAAAGGGATTATTTTTAAAAGCTAACATTAATCTTATAGACTTTAAATTAGAATTTGGAAGATATAATGGTGAAATAGTTTTGGCAGATGAAATTTCACCAGATACTTGCAGATTTTGGGATGCGACAACTGGAGAAAAGCTTGATAAAGATAGATTTAGAAGAGACTTAGGAAATGTTAAAGATGCCTATGTTGAAATATTAAGCAGACTTCAAAAATAATTTATAATGAAAAATTAAAAATTGAGGATGAAATTTTCTCCTTAATTTTTAATTCTACATTTTACATTAAGTTTCGGGGGTATTAAGAATGAGTCTTAAGGTAGACAATATTATAATGGATCCAAGTAATGATAAGTTTAAGGATGAATGCGGTGTATTTGGTGTTTATTCAAATAAGGAAATGGATGTTGCTTCAATGACTTATTATGGATTATATGCACTTCAACATAGAGGGCAGGAAAGTGCTGGTATAGCAGTTGCCAATGGAGCTGAAATAAATATGCATAAAGGAATGGGGCTTATTACAGAAGCCTTTTCACAAGAAAGTCTTGCAATATTAAAAGGGAATATAGCTATTGGGCATGTTAGATATTCTACATCTGGTGATACAAGGATAGAAAATGCGCAGCCACTTTTAAGTCAAAGTAAATTAGGATCTATAGCAATGGCTCACAATGGTACTCTTGTTAATGCCAATGTTATAAGAGAATTATTAGAAGATGCTGGTCATGTATTTCATACTTCCATAGATTCAGAAGTTATAGCAAGTCTTATAGCTAGAGGTGCAAGAAAAGGTGTAGAAAGAGCAATATTAGACGCTATACAAGCAATAAGAGGCTCTTTTGCGATGGTTATTTTAACGGAAAATAAGCTCATAGGTGTGCGAGATCCACATGGAATAAGACCTCTATGCCTAGGTAAAATTGATGAAGGATATATCTTATCATCAGAAAGTTGTGCCCTTGATGCTGTTGGTGCAGAACTAGTTAGAGATATAGAACCAGGTGAGATAATTGTCATAGATGAAAAAGGTATTAATTCATACAGATATTCAGAAAATACGCAATGTCAAACTTGTGCATTTGAATATATATACTTTGCTAGACCAGATTCGATAATTGATGGACTTGATGTACATGAATCAAGAATAAGAGCTGGGGAGCAATTGTTTAAAGAACATAACATTGAAGCAGATGTGGTAGTAGCAGTACCAGATTCAGGAATACCAGCAGCTATAGGATATTCTAAAGCTTCAGGAATACCATATGATACAGGTTTTGTAAAAAATAGATATGTAGGTAGAACTTTTATTACTCCTTCTCAAGAAATAAGAGAAAGAGCTGTAGCAGTAAAATTAAATCCATTAAAAGCTAATGTAAAAAATAGAAGAGTAATTTTAATAGATGATTCAATTGTACGAGGAACAACCTCTAAGCATTTAGTTGAATCTTTAAGAAGAGTAGGAGCAAAAGAAGTACATTTCTTAGTGGCATCGCCTGTGGTTAAATATCCATGTTACTTTGGAATAGATACTCCATACAGAAAAGAGCTTATAGGAGCAAATCATTCATTAGAAGAAATCAGAGAAGCAATTGGTTGTGATTCTATTGGATACTTATCAATGAAGGGTATGTATAATTGTTTTAAGGAAGATCAAGGTTATTGTGTAGGATGTTTCAATGGAGTATATCCTGTGGCAACTCCTATAGAAGAAAAAGGTGCATAAGAAAGGTAGGATTTAATAATGATAACATATAAAGAAGCTGGAGTTAATATAGAAGAAGGTTATAGATCAGTAAAGCTAATAAAAGAATATGCCAGTAGAACAATGAGTGAATATGTGTTAAATGGTCTTGGAAGTTTTGCTGGAATGGTGGAATTACCAGAAGGATATAAAAAACCAGTTTTAGTGTCAGGTACAGATGGAGTTGGTACCAAGTTAGAATTAGCTTTCAAAACAAAGAAATATGACACTGTAGGTATTGACTGTGTGGCTATGTGTGTTAATGATATCTTATGTCATGGTGCAAAACCACTATTTTTCTTAGATTATATAGCTTGCGGAAAACTAGAAGCAGAAGTGGCTGCTGATTTAGTCAAAGGAGTATCAGATGGATGTGTAGAGTCAGGTTGTGCTCTAATTGGTGGAGAAACTGCTGAAATGCCAGGGTTCTATAAAGAAGGAGAATATGATATTGCAGGTTTTGCTGTAGGTATTGTAGATAAGGATAAAATCATCAATGGAAAAGACATTAAGCCAGGTGACAAGCTTATAGGTATAGCTTCATCAGGAGTACATTCTAATGGATTTTCTTTAGTAAGAAAACTATATACTGATTTAAATGAAGAGTTTAATGGTGAAGAGGTATGGAAGACGCTTATTACACCAACTAAATTATATGTAAAGCTAGTATTAAGCTTAATTGAAAAGTTTAATATTAAAGGGATGAGCCATATAACAGGTGGTGGATTTATAGAAAATGTTCCAAGAATGTTTAATGGAGCAGAGCTTACAGCTGAAATAAGAAAAGACAGCTATCCATTGCCAGCAATCTTTGAAGATATGATTAGCAGAGGCGTTGCTAGAGATCATATGTATAATACATTTAACATGGGTATAGGATTTGTTTTATGTGTAAATGAAGCTGATGTACAAGCTATTTTAAATGAATTAGAAGCTATGGGTGAAAAGGCATACGAAATTGGCGTTGTTACAGCTGGAGGTGAAGGAGTTTGCTTAAAATAGCAGTACTTGTATCTGGTGGAGGTTCTAACCTCCAGTCAATTTTAGATTATGAAAACAAAAACTATCAAGTGGAAATGGTTATTGGCAGTAAGGAAGGTATTTATGGCTTGGAAAGAGCAAAAAATGCAGGTGTTGAAACTTTTGTTGTATCTAAAAAAGAATATGGCAGTGAAGTTTCAAATAAAATACTAGAGCTGACTAAAGGTAAAGTAGACTTAATAGTTTTAGCAGGATATCTTTCAATTTTGGATGGGGAAATACTGAGAGAATTTAAAAATAGAATAATCAACATCCATCCATCATTAATTCCAAGCTTTTGCGGTGATAAGATGTATGGAATGCATGTTCATAATGCAGTAAAGAAATCAGGGGTAAGATACACAGGATGTACAGTGCATTTTGTTAATGAAGAAGTAGATGGTGGAGCAATCATCTTACAAGAAACAGTACCGGTGTATTTTGAAGATACTGCAGAAGATATACAAAAAAGAGTATTAGTACAAGAGCATAAATTGTTACCAAAGGCAATAGAGCTTATTGGTGATAAGAAAATTCAAATAATAGACGGAATAGTAAAGATAGATAAATAGGAGGCTTTTTATATGATTAAGAGAGCGTTAATTAGTGTGTTCAATAAGGAAGGTATATTAGATTTTTCTAAATTCTTATCAGAAAATGGTGTTGAAATAATTTCAACAGGAGGAACTTACAAGCACTTAAAGGATAATGGGTTAAAGGTTACTGAAGTTAATGAAGTAACAAATTTCCCAGAAATGTTAGATGGAAGAGTTAAAACATTACATCATATTATTCATGCTGGTATTCTTGCAATAAGAGATAATGAAGAGCATATGGAAACTATCAAGGAAAGAAATATAGATACTATTGATATGGTAATAGTTAATTTATATCCATTCTTTGAAAAGGTTAGAGAGAACTTATCTTTTGAAGAAAAAGTTGAATTCATTGATATTGGTGGACCAACAATGCTAAGAGCAGCAGCTAAAAACTTCCAAGACGTTGTAGTTATTTCAGATGTAGCTGACTATGAAGCTGTTATGAATGAAATAAAGGAAACTGGTGATGTAAGTTATGCTTTAAGAAAGAAATTAGCAGGAAAAGTATTTAACCTTATGAGTGCATATGATGCAGCTATTTCTAACTTCCTATTAGGAGATGAAGAATATCCAGAATACCTTTCAGTATCATATAAGAAGAAACAATCTTTAAGATATGGAGAAAATCCACATCAAAGCGCAGCATATTACACATCAACTGAATTTGATGGAGCTATGGAAGACTTTGAAGTTTTAAATGGTAAAGAGTTATCTTATAACAATATTAAAGATTTAGATATTGCTTGGAAAGTAGCTAATGAATTTGAAGAAATAGCTTGTTGTGCATTAAAACATAATACTCCTTGTGGTGTAGCTATTGGAGAGTCTGTTTTAGAAGTTTATAAAAAAGCTCATGATGTAGATCCAGATTCAATCTTTGGAGGAATTGTAGCAATTAATAGAACTATTGATAAGGCAACTGCAGAAGAGATGTCTAAGATATTCTTAGAAGTTATTGCTGCTCCAGGGTATGATGAAGAGGCTTTAGAAGTATTAAGAGCTAAAAAGAATTTAAGAGTAATTAAATGTAATACTAAACCATGTGCTAAAAAATATATGGTAACAGTTGATGGTGGTATTTTAGTTCAAGAAGAAGACACTAAGCTTTTAGATGAAGTGAAAGTTGTAACTGAAAAAGCTCCAACTGATGAAGAAATGAGAGATATGATCTTTGGTATGAAGGTTGTTAAATATGTTAAATCTAATGCCATAGTAACAGTGAAGGACGGAGTTGCTGTTGGTATTGCCGGTGGACAAGTTAATAGAATTTGGCCAACACAAGATGCACTTAGAAGAGGTGAAGGGGCAACTATATTAGCTTCAGATGCATTCTTCCCATTTAATGATATTGTTGATGAATGTGCTAAGTATGGTATAAAGGCAATAATTCAACCAGGTGGATCAATAAGAGATCAATTATCAATAGATGCCTGCAATAAACATGGAATTGCTATGGTATTTACAGGAGTAAGACACTTTAAACACTAAAAAAATTAAAAATGAATCCATCATATTGATATAATGTAAGTTAATTTTTCATTTTTAATTCTACATTCAATTATTTATAATGTTCGAATGATGGAGGATTTATAATGAAAGTTTTATTAGTTGGTTCTGGTGGTAGAGAGCATGCATTGGCTTGGAAGATGGCTAAAAGCAATAAGGTTTTTAAGATATTTGTAGCTCCTGGTAATGGTGGAACTGCCATAGAAAATAAATGTGAAAATATAAATATAACAGATATAGATGAATTAGTTGTTTTTGCTAAGAACAATGATATAGCATTAACTGTTGTTGGACCAGAAGACCCATTAACTAAAGGGATTACAGATAAATTTAAGGAAGCTGGCCTAAAATGTTTTGGGCCAGATAAAAATGGTGCACAGCTGGAAGGTAGCAAAAGCTTTTCTAAAGACTTTATGAAAAAGTATGGAGTTAAAACTGCCGAATATGGTACTTTTACTGACTGTAATGAAGCAAAAGCATATTTAGAAAGCTGTGAATACCCAATAGTTATCAAAGCTGATGGTTTAGCAGCTGGTAAAGGTGTTGTTATAGCAGAAACTAAGGAGAGGGCTTTAAATACCATCGATGATTTTATGGTATCTGATATATTTAAAGGTGCTGGACAAAAGGTTGTTATAGAAGAGTTCTTGGAAGGTGTAGAAGCATCAATACTTTCAATTTGTGATGGTAAAACTATAATACCTTTTATTTCAGCTAAAGACCATAAGCAAATTTTTGATGGTAACAATGGTCCAAACACTGGAGGTATGGGAGTTGTGGCTCCAAACCCATACGTTACAGAAGAGGTAATGAAGGATTTTGAAGAAAATATCATGACAAAGACTTTAAATGGTATTAAGGAAGAAGGCTTTGATTTTAAAGGAATAATTTTCTTTGGTCTAATGATTACTAAAAAGGGAACTTACCTTTTAGAGTATAATGTAAGAATGGGAGATCCTGAAACTCAATCAGTTTTATCTTTAATGGAAAGTGATTTGGTGGAGATTATTGAAGCTGCACTAGAACAAAGGTTAAATGAAGTGGAAGTTAAATGGATGGATGGAGCTTGTGTTAATGTGGTTTTAGCATCAGGTGGCTATCCAGGAAGTTTTGAAAAAAGCTTTGAAATTACCATTGATGAATCTATAAAAGATAAAGTATTTTTAGCAGGAGCACAGCTACAAGATGAAATTTTAAGAACTAGCGGTGGTAGGGTATTATCTGTTGTTGGTTTAGGAACTACAGTAGAAGAAGCAAGAAAAGATGCATATGAAAAAGTGGAGTTAGTTAACTTCCAAGGGAAATACTATAGAAAAGATATTGGCATAGCAAAATAAAAGTATTTTTTACCCTATAATAGTAATTTTATAAATATGGTCAATAATGAGAAAAAGCGGATTAGTAATAATCCGCTTTTTAATATGGGGATTTAATGAATGAAAATTTATCTTTATGAATAGTATATATTGCAAATAAAAAAGCAATTAGGAGCGTTATGAAGAAGAAAATTGTTAGTGTGATAGTGGCAATTGTTTCGGTAGCTTGTTTTATTGGATGTAGTAGGCCAGCTGATAAAGAAGAGGTAGACATAGAATCAATAAAAGAGCAAGTACGGGCAGAGCTTGAAGAGGAAAATGAGAAAGCTAAGGAAGAAGAAGAGGAAAAACGTCAAGAGGAAGAACAAATAAAAGAACAAGTTAAGGAAGAGGTAGAACGACAAAAAGCTAAAAATGATAATAAGGATGTAAATATTAATATAACTGAGGATTCTAAACCAGATCCAGTGGTGATTGTACAAGAAAATCCACAACCTGTATATTATAGTAGTGATTTTATTTTTCCACAAAGTAGCACCGAATATTTATCTCAAAGTCAAGTAAGTAGTCTTTCTGATTATCAACTTGGCATAGCAAGAAATGAAATTTATGCAAGACACGGATATATATTTAAGTTAGATAGATTTAAAAGTTATTTTGAATCACAAAGCTGGTATGTACCAAGATATTCAGATGTCAGCAGCATAAGTTTAAATGAAATTGAAACTTATAATGTTGCCCTTATTAAGGCTGAGGAAGATAGCAGAGGAGTACAGTGGTAAAAAATTTTATATTATCAATATAAAATAAAAGCGGATACTTTTAATCCGCTTTTTAATTATAACACAATATACAAATTTTCATATAGGAATATAATATATTATTAATGTTCATTGAGGAAAAGTAATGGGGCATAAATATAAAAAACATCATAAAGCAGAGAAAAAGAATATATCTGAAAATGATAAAAAAATTTTATATTTATTAAATATTCAGTTGCAATCAATAATGATATATTTAACTGCAGATGTATTCTTTTATAATTTTGCACTTATATTACTTGAATCAGCATGTGGCAATAAATCAGACCATAAGCCCAATGAAAATGTATTTTTAGTTAATGGTTGTGTTTTAGCACTTATAGCTAGTATATTAATATCCCATGTAAGTTTTACGGCTTATGAGAATATACACTTTAGAGATTTAAATGGGGAAATTGATTATAGTACCAATCCAGAAGAAAGTATAGCAATTTCTTCCTTATATCTAATATTACTTTTTTTTATTAATTTAATTGGTGCTATAGAGTTATACAAAAGAGTGAACATTTGCACAATAAAAATAACTCCTCAATGGATTGTGGTATTAAAGATTCAGCTTCAAGCATATAAAATTAGATTTTTAGGAGATTTTTCATTTTTAATTGCTACTTTAGAAAGTTTTGAACTTATAAATAGTAAGTATGATAATAGTAAAAGTAATGGTAAAAGTAATATTCAAAATCCAGATATTCCAGCATTAATTGGAGCATGTTTATACTTAGTTGAAAGAATTATGTTATTGTATGTAAGTTATCAAGTGTATTCACACTTAATTAATGAATGTGGCGATGTTATAGATTCTAAATACGTAGAACCTAATAAGCTTGCCATATTAGCAAATATAATAGGGATTATTGCAAATAGTATTTCTTTACAAGCTTTTATAGAAATTTATAAGAGAAATAGTGATAGACCTATATTTGGAAGATAAAAAATCAAACTTTATTGTTATAGAAGTGTAAAAATAGGGTTTGATTTTTTTATTATATTGACTTTATACTTAGTATAAACTTTATACTTATTAAAGTAATAATAATTTAAGCAAGGAGTTAAAAGAATGACAAAGAAGTTTTTAGGATATGCAATTCCTTCAGCTTTAGCTATGTTTGTTTCATCGTTATATACAATTATAGATGGAATATTTGTAGGACAAGGTGTAGGGGATAATGCATTGGCGGCTGTGACTATAGTTATGCCACTTACTATAATGTTATTTGGTATAGCTACAATGTTTGCTGTTGGTGGTGGTGCTCTAGTTTCAAAGAATTTTGGAGCAAAAAAAGATATTGAAGGAATAAATTTATTTAGGCAGGTATTTAAATTTTTATTAATAATAAGTACAGTAATAAGTTTAGTATTAGCTATTTTTTCAAGTCCTATAGTCAGTATTTTAGGTGCAACAGAAAGTATTAAACCATTGGCAAGTGAATATTTAAGATATTATGCACTTTTTTGCATACCTAACTTAATAGGTATAGCATTAAATAGCTTTGTGAGAAATGATAATAGACCTAAACTAGCAATGATATCAACTATATCAGGAGCTATAACTAATATAGTTCTTGATTATATATTTATATTCCCTTTAGGAATGGGCTTAAAAGGGGCTGCCATTGCCACAGGACTTGGGCAGCTTGTAACAGTTTCTATAGTTATACCCCATTTTATAAGAAAGAAAGGTAAATTAACTTTTGGTAATGTAAAATTGGATAAAAGTATAATAAAAGAATTTACTAATATAGGAGTTCCTTCATTTTTTGCAGAAGCGGCATTTTCTATTATAGTATTTATACAAAATATAGCCATAGTAAATATTTTAGGTGAAACAGGTTTATCTGCATATAGTATAATTAATTATATAACAACTAATATTTATATGGTGTTATTAGGTTTAACTTTTGGAGCACAACCATTAATAAGCTACAATTTTGGTGCAAAGAATGCAAAAAATATGTTAGAAATTTATAAAATATCTAATGTAGCTTCCATTATAATAAATATTATTTTTACAACAGTATGTTTTATATTTGGAAGAGTTTTAATTGGGATATTTACAGCAGATAGTAATATTTTAGAGATAGCATATAATGGATTAAATATTACTAATTTAGGTTTCTTCATTGTAGGGCTTAATTTAACCACTACAGTATATTATCAAGCAGTGGAAGTGCCTAAGTATTCTAATTTGATGTGTATTTTAAGATCAGTAGTTTTTTTACCAATCAGTGTATTTATATTAATAAAGTTAATGGGTGTTAATGGTGTATGGTTAAGTTTATTAGTATCAGAAGTACTTTCATTAATAGCGGTGAAGAGTATTGCTAATGTAAAGGTGTATACAAAGGCTAATATAGTTGCTTAAATAGATTTATATAGGAGTTTTGTTTTTAGCTAAGTTAGAAATATTATGTAAGTAAAAAAAACATAAAAAGTGCTGAAAACCAAATTTATTTTAGGTTTTCAGCACTTTTTACATAGCTATATTACACAAAATTATCTATAGTATCATCTACAAAGTTGATTTTACCTAGAAGCTTTTCTGTAGCCTGCTGCAATTGCTTCCTCTTCACTATTAAAGTTAATAAGGTATACAGAATCAGACATATTTTCATAATCTCTTTGCCCAGGGCAGTGATATATCTTTGATTTAGAATTTCCTCTAATTATAGTTTCTTCAGTAGAAGAACTATCTGCTGTATTTGATGAAGATGAATTATCAGGAGATTTTCCACTAGGTACTTCTTCACCGGCAAGTGCACTAGACCCAGTGGCATAATCTATAGTTATTCCAGGTTGTACATTATAAACAAATACGTTGAATTCAATACCTTCTCCATTATCTTCTACAGATTTTGCTTCCATTTGTACTCCAGTTGCCACAAGGTTGTTTCCTTCAAAAACAGGAGTTACTCTATATAAAACATGGTTGTTTGTTTCTTTTATATAGTCAGCAACCATATTTTCGTAAGGTAGCATTAAATTAGCATTAAAATATCTAGTTCCAGTTATTAAATTACTTTTGTTGGCATTTTCTGCTGTTAACTGAAATCCAATTAAATGTGATCTATTGTAAAGATATTTACCTTCAACTATATCATATTTAATTGATTGCCATCCACTAGGTTTAACTGAACTTATAGACTCTCTTTCTTCTGTAGGCATTAGGTCAGTACCTATATTGGCATAGGCAACACCACATCTACCTAAGCGATCCAGTGGGCTATATTCTTCAAATGAAGTAGTAGTTAAATCAGAATCAGAAAAATTCGGAATATTATTATTTAATACTATATAGTCATTTCCAGAATAAGCAGGTATATTATTAATGTCAATATTGCTTTCATTAGAATTTTCAGTTGGATTGTTTAAAACAATATTATTCTTATTAGAGCTATCTGTAACTTGTTCAATAATATTAAGAGCTTGTCCAACACCGTTAGATACTGAAGTGGATGAGCAACCAATAAGTCCACTTAAACAAAGTAGTGATCCTATTATCATGATTATTGAGTTTTTAAAATTAAGTAGTTTTTTCATTATCAGTTCTCCTATATATTTCTCTTGTAATCTTTTCATGAGATGAACCATTGAATTCTTCAAAATCAATTAATTTCCATGAATCATCATTTACATTAATATCAAAATGTAAATCTGCAGGGTAAATTCTATTCCATTTATAAATAATTAAAATATTGATTTTATCCTCATATAGTTTTAATAACTTATCTTCTACTAAAAAGAAACCATCATTGGATAAATTAAGAAAGTCTTCAGAAACCTTGATGTTTCCAGTGTCAATATCTTTAAAAAGTTTATAGGAATAATTATTCATAAATAAATTTTTATTGTGGATAAATTGCTTTATATTTAATCGAAGTATTTTATCCTGACTTTGCCTTCTTTTATTGAAGAGCATTCCATTTTTATCATCTAGACAGACAATAATATTCATAGTAAACCTCCTGATCTTTTTATTTCTGTTAATATTATAGCAAATATTATTATAGTAAATATAAGAAATTTATTTCCATAGAAATAAATGAAACTAGTACTTATAATAGCATTTATGGTATACTTCTTAATAGACATTAATGTCAATAAATTAAAGAAATAAGTATGAAGTATAGGAGTATTATAAAATTATGAATAAGCACAGGTTATTGGCAATATTACTTACACTAGGATGTATGATAAATTTAACTGGATGCAGTAGAGATATAGTAAAAGCAGCAAGTGGTGCAAATGTCCAAGAAAGGGCTGTTGAAGCTGAAAATGTTAATAAAGGTAAGAAATCAGATGGTGAGAATGATAGAATTTCACAGGAGGAGCTGGCTGATATTATATCTGAAGATGATACTTTGGAAAAAATAGTAGATCCAGCTTATGAAGAGGTGGAAAGATATTTAGATGAAGAAAGTGCATATAAGGGGTTTCAAGGCGTGGCATTGGTAGCGCAAGGCAATGAAATTAAATTTGCTAAAGCTTATGGAAATGCAGATTATGATGATAATATAGTAAATAAAGTAAATACACGTTTTGCTATAGCCTCAAATACAAAACAATTTACAGCAGTAGCTATAATGCAACTGATGGAAGATGGGAAAATAAATCTTGATGATACCATTGATAAGTATTTTCCAAAGTTTAAATATGCAAATCAGATAACAGTAAGAGAGTTATTACAAATGAGATCAGGTCTTGTAGACTATTTAAATGCAGCAGAATTGTATTTTAAAGATGAGGAGAGTTTAAAAATATTAAATGATTATAGAGAAAAGGCATATTTTGATGAATATGTATCAGATTCAAGATGGACAGCAGATATAATCCTAAATAATTTATATTTAAGTGAATTACAATTTGAACCTGGACAAGCATATGATTACTGTAATACAAATTACTATCTACTTGGTTTAATAATTGAACAAGCCTCTGGAGTTTCATATGAAGATTATATAAAAGAAAATATTTTTAAGCCTTGTGGAATGAAAATATCAAGTATGAGTGCAGAGGATACAGATGCAAAAGGTCATGGCAGTGTTGAATCAGGTGAAATTGTTGTAAATCCTAAATTTACGTTTGCAGCTGGTAATATATATACTAATGTATATGATTTACTTAGATGGGAGAGAATGCTACATACAGGAAAATTACTTTCACAAGAGTCTTATAATGAAATGATAACACCTTCAGAAGATAGTGGATATGGATTTGGTTTAATAATTAGTGATGGAATTATAAGACATAGTGGTGTTATTGATGGATTTAATTCTTACACAGAATATGACTCAGCAAAGGATATTACAATAATAATTTTAGAAAACTATGATCCATCAACATCAATTCTTGAAGCTAAATATGACGGTGCCATCATACGAGGATTAATAAAATAGAAATAGAAATGGGGCTGTATCAAAATAATATTTAAAAAAAGGGAATTCGTATTTGAATTCCCT
>ERZ1034880.271-NODE-271-length-17245-cov-4.923328_pt1 | contig 17245 bp, 18 predicted proteins | sample MGYA00520630_ERZ1034880 | MGnify/ENA primary metagenome ERZ1034880 (study PRJEB33766, sample SAMN09781725) | gut metagenome | biome: gut microbiome | host: Homo sapiens | place: Madagascar | study: EMG produced TPA metagenomics assembly of the PRJNA485056 data set...
TGTCCCGGAATCCATATGCCAGTTTGGTCAGCCATCTGATTTTATGGTTGAATCCTTCCGCTGATGAAGCGATTTTTTGAGAAATTGAATTTGCTTTCCCCTCCGCTTCATGCTATATTTTCTTAAAAAACAGGAAGGAAACGCTCATGAAATTCCGGATGGTCCACAACAACTTTAATGTGCTTGACCTTGACAAAAGTCTCAAGTTCTACCGCGACGCCTTCGATATGCACGAAGTGCGTAGAATCAATGCCAAAGACGGATCGTTCATTATCGTGTATCTGGAGGACGGGTCCAGCGCACATCAACTCGAACTGACCTGGCTCCGCGACCGCAAGGAACCGTATGATCTCGGCGAGGACGAGTTCCACCTCGCGTTTGTCGTCGATGACTTTGAAGCGGCGCATGCGCTCCACGAAAAGATGGGCTGTATCTGTTTTGAAAACAAAGACATGGGCATTTATTTTTGCGAAGACCCCGACCATTACTGGCTCGAAGTCATTCCGGAAAAGAAAGGCTGAGGCGGGACAATGGACAACATTTCACAAGTTTTTGAAGCGCAGAAAAAATTTTCCGCACTGAATATCGACGTCCGGCTGGATGCTCTGCGCGGACTCTTCAACGAAATCCGCCAGAGTCAGGACATGATCTGTGAAGCGCTGCGGCTCGACCTCGGGAAGTGCGAATTCGAATCCATTGCAACCGAGATTTCCATTGTACTCGATGAGCTGGCGGCGATGATCAAAAAACTGCCGTCGTACATGTCGGTGAAAAAGGTGCGGACGTCGCTTCTGAACTTTCCGGCAAAAGGACGCATCTGTCCGGAGCCGTATGGCAATGTTCTGATTTTTTCGGCATGGAACTATCCGTTTCAGCTGATGTTCGCTCCGCTGATCGGCGCGGTTGCCGCAGGCAACCGGGTGATCCTCAAGCCGGCGGAACAGGCGGAGCACACGGCAAAAGTCATCGAGTCGATTGTCCGCAAGGTTTTCAAGCCGGAACACGTGGCAGTCTTCAACGGCGGCGTCGACGTCTCGGAGCGTCTGCTGAAAGAAAAATTCGACTACATTTTCTATACAGGCGGGGCCGGCGGCGGTCATGCGGTCATGCGTGCCGCGGCGGAGCATCTCACTCCGGTTACGCTTGAGCTCGGCGGAAAGAGTCCCTGCATCGTCGATTCCGACGCCAAGCTGAATCTTGCGGCAAAGCGGATCGTGTGGGGAAAATTTTTGAACGCCGGTCAGACTTGCGTTGCGCCGGATCATCTTTATGTGCACAGTTCCATTAAAAAGCCGTTTCTGGAGAAGCTGCTTTACTGGATCCGCCAGTTTTACACGGAAGACCCGGCTTCGTCGCCGGACTATCCGCGGATCATCAACGAGCGCCATTTCGACCGTCTGCAGAAGCTGATGGGCGAAGGAACGATTCTCTGCGGCGGAGTTTCCGACCGTGCGAAACGCTTTATCGCGCCGACCGTCATCGACGGCATCACGTGGAATGATCCCGTCATGCGCGAAGAGATTTTCGGTCCGGTTCTGCCGGTTCTGAGTTTCAACAACATCAACGATGTGATTGCGCAGATCAACGAGCATCCGAAACCGCTTGCGCTTTATTACTTCGGACGCGACAATGCGGAACAGGTAATTGAACAGACCTCGTCGGGCGGAGTGTGTCTGAATGAAACCGTGACGCATCTTCTGAATCCGGAGATGCCGTTCGGCGGAGTCGGCGGAAGCGGCTTCGGCGCGTATCACGGCAAGTTCTCGTTCGACACCTTCACGCATTACAAGCCGATCATGATCAAGTCGACTGCGGTTGATCTTCCGATGCGTTATCCGCCGAACCTGAACAAGAATCTGAAGATGCTGAAGTTCGTATCGAAATAAGGCGGCTGCGTCTCCTGGAGAAGATTCCCGGAAAGATTGCATTATTTTCCTCTTCCGGGAACCTTTTATTGACTTCCGCCGCAACGGCTGTATATTATCCTGAAAACATCAAAGGAAAGGATTTTATATGAAAGCTGTTGTTTCCGTTATCGGAAAGGATTCGGTCGGGATTATCGCAAAGGTCAGCGCGGGATGCGCAGAGTGCGGAGCAAACATTCTCGATATTTCGCAGACCGTGCTCAATGAATATTTCACCATGATCATGATCGTCGATATCCAGAAACTCGCCTGTCCGTTCAATGATTTTGTCGACCGGATGGCCGCGCTCGGGAAAAAAGACGGGCTTGAAATCCATGTCATGCACGAGGATATCTTCAACTCCATGCACAGGATCTGACCATGTTTGAAACAAAAGATATCATCGAAACGATCAGCATGATCCGCGAGGAATGCCTCGATATCCGCACCATCACCATGGGCATCTCCCTTTACGACTGCCAAAGCGAAGACGCGGACCGTCTCTGCTCCCGCATTTATGACCGGATCATGAGCCGCGCGCGGAACCTTGTCAAAACGGGTGAGGACATCGAAAAAAAATACGGCATCCCGATTATCAACAAACGCGTTTCCGTCACACCCATTGCCCTGATGGCGGGCGGACTTGATGTGGACGGAGCCGTCAAAATCGCGAAAACACTCGACAAGGCGGCGCATGAACTCGGAATCAACTTCATCGGCGGATACAGCGCACTCGTACAGAAGGGATTCACCAACGGAAGCCGCACGCTCATTTCCTCCATTCCGCAGGCGCTCGCGGAGACGGAGCGCGTCTGCTCCTCCGTCAATGTCGCCAGCACGAAGGCGGGTATCAACATGGACGCCGTGGCGGAAATGGGACGCATTGTCCGCGAGACTGCAGAGCGCACGAAAGAGAAACAGTCGATCGGCTGCGCAAAACTTGTGGTTTTCGCAAACGTTCCGGAAGACAACCCGTTCATGGCGGGCGCGTTTCATGGAATCGGCGAGCCGGAAACGGTGATCAACGTCGGCGTTTCCGGTCCGGGCGTGGTCGCCTCCGCAATCCGCCGCCAGGGTACATGCAATCTTACGGAAATCGCGGAGACCATCAAGCGAACCGCATTCAAAATCACGCGCGTGGGACAGCTTGTTGCGCGGGAGGCTTCGGAGCGGCTCGGCGTGCCGTTCGGCATCGTCGACCTTTCGCTTGCGCCGACTCCCGCGGTGGGCGACTCGGTGGCGTACATTCTTGAATCCATGGGTCTTGAGAAGTGCGGCTGCCACGGAACGACCGCCGCGCTTGCGATGCTCAACGACGCGGTCAAAAAAGGCGGCGTCATGGCGTCTTCACACGTCGGCGGGCTTTCCGGCGCGTTTATTCCCGTTTCGGAGGACGCCGGCATGATCGAAGCCGCCCGTTGCGGCGCGCTCAGCCTTGAAAAGCTCGAAGCAATGACTGCGGTCTGTTCGGTCGGTCTCGACATGATCGCGATTCCTGGCGATACTCCTGCCGAGGTGATTTCCGGCATCATCGCCGACGAAATCTCCATTGGCGTGGTGAACACGAAGACAACCGCAGTCCGCGTCATTCCCGCATACGGATGCAAGGTGGGTGACAGCGTGTCGTTCGGCGGACTTCTCGGCGAAGCGCCGGTCATCCCGGTCAACCGCTATTCTCCGGCGGCGTTCATCGGGCGCGGCGGACGGATCCCCGCGCCGATTCAGAGCCTGAAGAACTGAGGTTACGTCGGCCGCGACAGCTTCCACTCCATGCGTGTGCGGACCTGCTTGAGCATCGCCGCGCTGCAGTGCATTTCCTCGCGGATTTCCGCATCGCAGAAGCCGTCACGCGTGAGTTTGAGGAGCGTGAATTCCTGCGGATTCAGCGTAAGAAGCCGAGAGTCGGTGAGCTGACGGTTCTTGTAACCGAAGATCGCGGCAAGCTCCTTGCCGATGCGTTTGTGGATCGCCTGCCGCGTCACCCCCTCCTGCCGTGCAAGCTGGGAGATGCTTTTCGTGCCCATCAGCTTGGCTTCGAGGATGCGTCCGAGCTTTTTGTTCGAACCGATCCGGAGAAGAAACGCGGAGAGCGCAACCATTTCATCGTGTGAGAAGCTGCGTCCGGGCGTGACGTCGACGGGAAGTTCGGTCGCGGGAGCTGCGATGCGCTCGTCATATTCATACGCGTTTTCCCACCGGGCATTCTGCGCCTCAATGCGCTTCTTGTCATCGGAGGCGAAACGGCAGGCTTCCATGTAGGGACAGTGCGGACAGCGTCCGGTATTGGTGATTTTTCCGAAGCATTCGGGATTGCTCTTGCTCATCGTGCCTCACCTCCCGGCGCCGCGAGACGGAACATGCGTACTCCGGCGGCATTTGGACGGAACGTTGCGAGCGTAACGCCGTTCGCGTCGGTCAGCGCGGCGGCATCGCCCATGCCGCGCAGAATCCCGTCACGCAGAACGCGGCGCACCTTTTCTGTTTCCACCTGGACATTGCAGAGCTGGCGGTATTTGCCGATCATATCTTCCATATCGCGGGTTGCCTGAACGGTTTTCCGGACGGGCTGCGGATAGATTTCGCGCACCTCCTCTTCGGTCAGCGGCGCGGGCGGAAGACGCATCTCGACGTGGTCGCGCCAGAACGCCAGAGCTCCGCGGCGGAGCTGGGCGATGAGCGCATCGGCTCGTAGAATGCGGTAAATCCGGAAATCGCGTCCGCTGAACAGCACGGCGACGTCCATACTTTCGAGTCCGGGAATCAGCCCCATGTACCACTGCACTTTCATGGCGTAATAGACCGGTATGCGCGCGGAACCGTCGGGGCCCCACTCCTCGTTTGCGAATGCGGCGGAAACACATTCCAGAGCCCGTTTCGGAGCACCGCCGGGGTTGACGATGAAGAAATCAAGATGACCGTGAAAATACCGTCTATCCGGGTCTCTTGTCATCTTTGTCGATTTCTGCAGCTTTTCTCCCGTCTTCCGGATATACGCATCGGCAATGAGCCGTTTTTGTTTCTGCGCCCAGTAGAGGGAGGCCGCGGGACCGGTCGGCTCTGCGGGAGCTGCAGATTCCGGAACGGAAGTTTTTTCCAGATAAAGCTGGTAGCGGTTTTTCCATGCGGAGAGACCGAAGACGGCGGCAATGTCGCTTCCGCCAATACCGGAGCGGCAGGAGCGGAGAAGACTCATGCGCATGGTTCCGCCTCCTTCCGTCCTTCTTCGAAGGCGTTTCCGACGAGTTTCCGGATCGCTTCATCGACTTGCGGACGCCAGAAAAACATCTTGGAGCGTCCCTTCGCCAACGGATTGCGGACGGGTTTGAAGACGCCTTCGCGGATCATCCGCGCGATGATGTTTTTGCTCCAGGGCAGGAGCCTGTTGAGTTCTGCGACTGACAGAAACATCGATTTTTCTGTTTCGTTCTGCATTTTTTCCTCTTGTTTTCCTTAAATTGTTGATATTCAGTTCCGTTCAGAACTTTTTGCTGAAAACAGAAACTGTTGTAAACCGTTTATTGTCGTCTATTATAGCGTCTATTTAATAGACTTCAAGAGAAAAAGGAAACTTTTTTTCAAAAAAAATTTGTTTTTTTTCAGGACTGGAGTATACTGATGTAAATTGGTGTAAACTGGAGAATTGCAATGGTGAAGGTCGGACGGGAATTTCAGGAGGCGCTGCGCAGAGCGGCGGAGGAACTGGGGTCGCAGAGCGAACTGGCGCGCCGGGCGGGAATCGGGAAACAGCATATCAGCAAATATATCCGCGGCGACATCAAGAAGATGGAGAAGGAGACCTGGGAGAAGCTTGCTCCGCATGTTCTTCCGTTTCTGCCTTCGGACTTTCTGCCGGCGGGAGAGAACCGGAGCGAATGGGGACGCGCCCGTGCGCTGTCCGCGCGCCCGGTTCCGCTGATTACCGTCGCGCAGGCATCCGGATTCGACTGCACTCTGGAGTCGTTTGACAGCTACGCGGCGGCGCTTGAACACGGCGAAGCTCCGCTCATCGGGAACCGCGAGGGACTGATTGCGATTCAGATTTCCGGAGATTCCTTCTGTCACTGGTTCCCTGCCGGGACGGTTGTTTATATCGGCGGACGCGAATATCCGGTTCCCGGACGGCGCGTGATTGCGAAAAGAAAGGATTCCGGCGAGATCGTTTTCCGTGAATTCTACCGGGGCTGCGGACGCGTTCTGCTGTTTTCGCCCGTGGAAGGAGAAGCGAGCGAGGTGTGGGAAAAGCCGAATGAAAATCCTTTCGTGTGGATTTATCCGGTCAAATATTCATTTTACGACGAAGACTTCATCGAGATTTCGACGGAGTCTTCGTGGATGCCGCATGTGCGCCGCCTGCTTTGCGAAGGCGCGCGGGGGTGATCAGTTTTCCGCCGGCGGAACAATTTTTCCGCCGTGCACCTCGAATTTGACCGTAATGGTTTTGCCTTTGGCGACGGGGATGGATGTTACGGCGGAGCCTTCGTGCCAGGCTGAGAGAGTATGGTTTTCATAATCCCAGACGGCTTCCGGCTGACGGTAGCTGGTGGAGTATTTCCAGCCTGCGGGAACGGATGGATCGTTCTCGTCCGCTTCGGTGAGCATTCCGTTCTTCAGCCCCGGCGCTTCAAACTTGCGGTAGTCGACCCACATCTGTGTCCAGAGCCGTTGGCCGGCGTCGGTTTTACGGAGTTTGTAGGGGCCGCGCACGTTGAGCGAGATCATGCCGTCCGCTTCCGGGGTGACACGGAAACTCACCGCACGCCATTCGCCTTTGACGAGTTCCTTACGTTTCGGAAGAGAAAGACAGTAGGAGCGGTCGTGCTTCTCCTTCGGCAGCCAGGTCATGACGCCCGCCTGCACTTCCGCGGGAACGGTTCAACCCGGAAGGGGACGTTTCCCTGAACAAACAGAGAGAAGTTTGTGGTTTCCTGCGCGAAGCAGGCAATTGCGGCACAGAGTGCGGCGAGTGTTGCGATGTGTTTCATTTCAGTTCCTTTCCAAGGTTAGGATTATGAAATTCATACGGTTTTTGTAACTGTCGGTGCGTCCGCTCAGGGAGACTTCGGCCAGACGCTTGCCGTCGGTTCCGAAGTCGTTGATTTTGAGGTCGATCGCAAAGGGGGCTGCGGAATCCGCATAGAGTTTCCAAAGCGGAAGCGCGGCGGTGAAAACGGAGCCGTCCGCGTCCTGTTCAAATTTCCAGCGGATCGCTTTCCGGTGGATCGAGGTTCCGCCTTCCGGAATCGCCTTGAATTTTCCCGCGGCGGGAGCGAAGATCAGCTGGACCGTTTCGGGAGACTGGCCGCGGACGTCGTTCATATTGGCGAACGGCGCGGCGTCGAAGAAGAGCTCCACCGAGTCGCCTTCCCAGAGTTTGCGGACGCCCTTGCGGAAAGGGGTGCGGTCGCCGGTGCGGACGCGCAGGAAAAGCGTGTTCGCACGCCAGCCCAATTCAACGGACCGGTTTTCTCCGAGAGTCACTTTTTTTGCCGCTTTCCAGGCGGAATCGTTTGCCGTTTCGGGCGTGGACGGCAGAAGCGGCACACTCAGAGTTTCGCTGACGGCATAGCGGACGCGCATTCCGTTGACGGTGAATTCCGCCTTCTCCGGAAGTTCGGAAGATTCGATTCGGAACAGAGTTGTCTTCGCGGGAACCTGGAACGTGCGGACGATGCTGCCGAACTTCACCGTCGCTTCGGAGTCGGTCTTCGCGATGCCGGAATGCATGGCGGTGCGCAGGACATAGGTTCCGTTTTCTTTGCAGACTCTTCCGGCAGTTGCGCGGACCGGGTTGACGCCGGTGATGCGCACAGCGTCGAGAATCCGTTCGATTTGAGCGGAATTCCGGGCGACGATGTAGACGGGAATCCCGGTCGCGCCGAATGTGCGCGTTTCCAGCGGATTGCCGAAAACATCGAGATAGCGGACGCCGTTTCCGGGAGCGGGAAGTTCCAGTTTGCGGGTGTCGTCGTCGCGGACGTTCAGGGAGAAGAGGGCGGCAAACGCCTTTCCCCTGCCGCTGAAGCGATAACACATTGTTTCTCCGGATTCATACATGCGGATTCCGTCGAAACGGGTCCCGCGCAGAAGGTCTGAAAGGATGGCGGTGACGATGTAGTTTCCGTTTGGCAGGAACAGCGGTTTGAAGAACGTGTTCCAGCGCGCCATGTTCAGATTGAATGCGTTGTCGACCATCTGTCCTGGAGTCAGGAGAATGGATGATTTCGCACCGTTCGCCGTGTCGAGCAAATAGCGGCGGGCGAGCCAGCCGGGATGGAAGACGGGACCTGAGAAGGCGTCGGATCCGCCCTCGGATTTCGGGTTGAGATAGTAGAGTTCTGTGTTCCAGAGAGGCATATCGGCGCATCCGGCGGCGCGAAGCTGAGCACGGAATGCCGTGAACATTGCTGAGCCCGAATCCCGGCTGTCTTCATAGAGGCTGTTGTACGGATGAAAACTGATTGCGTCGCACGCGGGCTTTCCGGAACCGAGGAACGAAGCCATATCCTTGACGAGATTGCGCTTCAGGTCGCCCGTCAGACAGGCCCCGAGAATGATGCAGGCGGGATCCGCTTTCTTCAATTCGTCATGAGCGGAATTCAGGTATTCCCGGTACTGTCCGGCCGTGAAGAAAGAGAACGGTTCGTTCATGATTTCGTAAATGCGGATTTTTCCCTTGCCGATTTCCGCAAGGCCGCGGACATAGCCGCGCCAGAGCTTTTCGGGAACGAGGATCGGCATGGAACCGCGCTGATTGAATCCGTCCATCGGTCCCGGAACGACTTTGGACTGAGCGCATACCCAGTCCGGAACGCTGCTGGAAGTCGGAATGCCGGAACGGTAGCCGCGGTTCGTCCAGAGCATTCCCCCGACGACAGGCATGAGTTCGAGTCCATGTTTCCCCATCAGTTCCAGGACCTTGCGCAGAGGTTCGGCGTTGACGGCGGAGTCTTTCGGCTGAAGCAGCTTCCAGCCGCTCATTTCACGGTCGCGGACAATCTGAATGCCGCAGTCCGCCAGAAATGCGACTTCTGTCTCCTGCAGATCCCGGGAACGGGAGGAGAAAAAGCCGTCAATGCCGAGCATTATCGGGAGCTCGTTTTTCGGCGTACGCACCGCGGTGACGGAGGCAAAGCGGAACGGTGCGAGGACAGCGCAACCGTTCACCGTCGCTTCCAGCACGGCGGTCATGTTCCGTTCCGGAATCGTGAAGGTCAGGGGAACGACGGTTTTGCCTTGGGGAAGGTCTTTCCTGAACGAGCCGGAAAGAACGCTTTTCCCGCTCAGCGTGTCTTTGACATTCCACTTGATTTCCGCATTGACGCCGCTTGCGGAGCGATTCAGCAGTTCCAGCGGAACAGCAAGAGAGGTTCCCGGATCAAAACGGCGCAGCATGCCGCCGTATTGAAACGCGCCGGAAACTTCCGGTCTGACCGTTTCGCCGCCGACGGGACCGAGATAGAGATTGGAGAGACTCAGCGTTTCGCCCTCCGCAAAGTTTTCGCGGACGAGCAGGCGGAATCCGCCCATTGTTTCCTTTTCATCCGCTTTGAACCGGGGAACTTTCCAGGGGGGGAGCGCATCCGGACGGAAGCGGTAGACATGGCGTTTCCACTGCGGGGTGACGCGAAAGGATTTTATGCCCCAGCTTGCACAGTTCCCGGAAAAATTGTTGTATTCCGAAACGGTGACGCTGAATGCTTTTTTCCTGCTTTTCGCAGAAAAGCTCAGTTCATACTCGCAGCCGCGCCGGAACGGGACTTCGGGGAGATAGAGTGCTGAGATTCTGCCGGATTCGGGGGAGATCTCAAGAATGTTTCCGTGAGCGTCGCCGGACGGAACGACGCGATGCGGAACGGGGACGTAATTGCCGTTGTCGCCGAGCATATAGCTTGCGGTTCCGAACAGAAAATCCCCGTCCGGCAGCAGGTTTTCCGCCGCGAGGGCACCGCCCAGCAGAGCGAGGGCGAGTGAAAGAATTCTTTTCATTGTTTTTCCTCCGAGAAGAGTTCGTTGACAGCCTGAACGAAGATTCCTTCCGCCGTGGTGAACCAGGGACGGATTCCGCGTTCGTAGATTTCAAACATTTCCGAGAAACAGCCGGTCTCTTCCGCAAGCTCCTCGAGGAGTCTGCGCGCGGCGGCGCGTTCGCCCGCCCGGATCCGTGCGAGCGCCTCCCAGCAGACATACCAGGAACAGACGCCGTGTCCGACATGATACATGTTTCCGCAATTTTCGCGTTCGGCGCCGAAAATCCGGAGCGTTTCGAGCTGAAGCGGATCGTCTCGCAGAATGCCGTAAGGATAGAGCCCCGCGAGAAGCCCGAAGGAGAAGTCTTCCACGCCCTCCGCCGCGAGATAGCGTCCGTTTCCGCGCGGAAGGTTTTTGCGCAGATCGCGGGCCGCCGTTTTCCAGAGCGGAACGAGCTCCGCATCTGCACCGAGCAGTTCCGCCGCCTCCGCGCCCGCTTCAAACATTGCAATCAGCGAACAGCAGGTCATGAACGGATTGACACGTCCCGGCCCGAGCCGTTCGAGATCGGTACAGGCTCCGGCTTTCAGTGAACCGTCTTCCGCGCGGATCAGGCGGAACTGGCGGATCCATTCCATCATGCCGCGCATGACGGGGAAGAGTTCCCCGCGCAGAAGTTCCATGTCTCCGGTCGCGCGGAAGAGTTCCCAGCACATGAGAGTGTAATGCCCCGCCTGAAAAATATGGTCGTGCCAGAATCCGGAAGGGCTGCACTCGAGACCGTGTTCTTCCGTTTCCCAGGCGAAGCGCGCGGCTCCGGTCCTGTGAAATTCGGCGTTGAGCCGTCCGAGCGCCACGGGAAGGAGCGATGCGAAAAACCGCGGGATTTTTGCCGCGGTCGCGGCATGACCCGAACAGAGGAGTCCCATGAAGGTGAAATAGTTGTCGAAGCCGAAATAAACTCCGTTCCAGTGCGAACGGTAAAGCCCGGTCGGGATTGCCCATTCGGTCGAGGAAACGCGCAGGTGATACTGACACATCATATAGAGTTCCTTGAGACGTCCTCCGAGCGGGAGCGGGTGCATTTCCGCATGATATGCGTTCCACTGTGCAACGGTCTCCTGCCGGAGTGTTTCGTAATCCGCTTCCGCATCGCAGTCGAAACAGAGGAAAATGGAGAATTCCCGGGCGTGGACATTCATGGCATAGACATTTCCTTTGCGGCGGAGACAGGCCGGCTGATCGGCGAAAAGCCGGATCACTCCCGAAGAACCGTCCATCGTGTCGATCATGTATTGAATGTCTCTTTTGCCGTTCCATCCGTGCGTCATGCGGCGTCCGGAGAGTTCGTATTCAAAATGGAATTCCTCTTCCGTGTCGCGGCGGATATGGATTGCGAGAATATCGCGGTCGAAACAGCAGAAACATTCGCTTTCGAGCGTGGAGCCGTCATGATAGACGATACGGCTCGTTTCGATTCCGTTTTCCGGGTCAAGAGCCTGTTCCCAGGTTTTGACGAGTCCGCCGCCGAAGCGGAAGCTGCCGAATGAAACAAGTTCGCCGATGCGGTTGTCGAGGCGGAATCCTGCGCGGACGATTTCCGGGGTCATGCCGCAGAATTCGGCCGGCCGCTGGTCTCCCTCCGGTCCGAGCGTGACGGAGAGAGAGCCGTTTCCGAGCGCAGCCGGTGCATAACGGCGGGAACAGAGAGTGTCGGGTGTTACAGAAACAGGCATTCTTACGCTCCTCAGTTTTCGTTGCGTTTATAAACGGAAGGCATTTCCATGGTGTCGACGAATCCGTTCGTGAAGTTGTAGACCAGTGTTGCGGCGGACCAGGTCAGGCCGGTCTTGGCGCTGCCGTCCATGGCGACGCCGTTGAATCTGCGGTCGTGCCGGAAGTGCGGCCTCGCATCGAGTGTGAGAAGCGGCATCTGGTGGAAAATTCCGCTTTCTAATTTGACGCTGTCGCCAGCCAGTACGGTTTCGGAGGGTTTGTTGCGGCGGAGATACCAGTAGTCGGCGAAATCCAGTTTGCTGCGTCTGGGAAACTTGCGGGCGTTGGCGAAGCCGGTCGCCAGGTTGCAGTTCATTCCGTAAACATGATTGCTGAATGCCGTATTGACGGGCAGCGACGGACAACGGAGAATTTTCATGGTGCCGGGAGCGTCGATGTTCACGTCATTTTTCCGTCCGAAGTATCCGAGCTCGACCACAAGTTTTGCCCAGTTTCCGTACTCGTAATAGCCAGGATACTCGGTTGTCGGCGGATAGGGTGCGGGGAAGTATTCGTTGTTGTCGTCCGCATACATCCCTAGGGTGAGTCCGACCTGTTTCAGATTGGAGGTGCACAAGATTGCCTGAGCCTTCAGCTTTGCCTTGTTCAGCGCGGGCAGAAGCATCCCGGCCAGGATTGCTATGACGGCAATTACCACGAGGAGTTCCACAAGAGTGAATCTGCGGAATATCCCTTTGGAATCGGAGATGTCGCGTGCTGTTGATTTTGTTTTCATGGCGTTGTTTGACCTTTCGTTTTTTGTGTTTGAGTGAGAGGCTGGCCAGCAGTTTTTTTATTCTTCTGTTTTTTTGAGTCCCGTTCTGAAAAAGAATATAGCATGGATTTTACTTGAAACAAGAGCGAAAACATGCTATTGTATATAAAATTCTGTCAATAAACATACGGAGATTTGCCTGTGAGCACAAAAACGAAAAAACGACAAGGTCCGCGGAATGTCCAGCTTTCGGGCGATGGATATTACGGAGCGAAAAAAATCGAAGCTGTCGAGTGGCCGTTTTCGCACGAAGCGGTGGTGTATCCGGTCTATCCGTTTGTTGTGGAAGAAACGATCCGCCAGAACCGTTTCAAGTTCAAAGAGCTCTATTGCAAGCTCTTTATTGCGGTTCTGATTCTGGACGGCATGCTTTTCTACCGGTTCAATGGAAGGGAGGTGACGCTTGTTCCGGGACAGCTTCTGACAATTCCCCCCGGGAGCGACTATGAATTCGATTCGGGCAAATCCGGTTCATATCACAAGCTTGTGCTGGAACTGAACGGGGTCCATCTCAGTTCCATGTGCACGCAGCTCAACTTGACGCATATACAAATTTTCCCGCTTGCCGATTCGGAAATTTTTAAGAACATCATATACGGAATCCGCGACAAACTGCGGAGCCGGACCGTTCCGGCTCCGGAACTGGCGGCGGAAGGGTATGCGTTTCTGCTGCGGGTGGCGGGCTTGAATACGCTGCGGAACAGCGCGGCGACTGTTCTCGCACGGGCGCAGCTGCTTTTGGAAAGCCGGAAGTTTTCCGGCATGGCGGATTGCGCGGAAAAGCTGGGAATCGGCGAATCGACCCTGAATCATCTTTTCCGGCGTCATCTTTCCATGACGCCGGTGGAGTACCGCAACGGCAAACTGATCGAGCAGGGCTGTGAACTTCTGAGCAAGAGCAGCTACTCAATCAAGGAGATTGCGGATCATCTCGGATTCTGCAACCAATTCTATTTTTCTCAGCTCTTCCGGAAACTGAAAGGAGTCGCCCCCTCCGAATTCCGCAGAAACACGTGCGGAGGATAACTTCCTTTCCGTCCGGCGTCAGACGGATTGCGGGGAGACGGAAAGGATATTTTCGATCATGTCGAGCACATTCCCTGCGGCATCCGGCTGGGCGAGACGCTTTGATGCTTCACCGCGGGCGGAGAACTCTTCGCGGTTTTCCGTCCAGGTGCGGAGAATGGAAGCGAATTTCTCTTCGGTGCAGTCACTGTCGGCAATGATGTTTGCGCCTCCGGCGGCGGCAAGCCACTGCGCATTGTCGTCCTGATGTCCGTCCGCGGCGAACGGGAAGGGACTCAGCACGGCGTATTTTCCATAAATTGCAAGTTCGGAGACGGTGCTTCCGCCGGAACGGCAGATGACCAGGTCGGCGGCGGAATAGAGAATGTTCATGTCCTGGCAGGCTTCCAGAATCAGCTCTTTTGCGGGGGAATCTGCGTAGAGCGGCCGGATCGCTTCCAGATTGCCGGGACCGGCAAGGCGAACCACCTGAAGCTCATTTGCGCCGGGCAGGTCGGCGGGAATCTTTACCTTCGTGTTGATCGTGCGTGCGCCAAGACTTCCGCCGAAGACCAGCAGCAGAGGTTTTTCCGGCGAGAACTCAGTATTCCAGCGGCGGTTGATTTCCGCAACGGCTTCGGCTTTGTTCATGACGCCGGAGACAATTTCCGGACGGAGCGGCATTCCCGTGAGAATAGTCGGGCATTTGCAGCGGGAGACGTTTTTCACCGGGAATGAGAGCGCGAGCGCCTTCGCCCAGCGGCTCAACATCCGGTTTGCGCGTCCGATTTTTGCGTTGCCGTCATGCAGGAACAGCGGAAAGCGGTTGAGACGCGCCGCAAGTGCGGGCGGAAACGAAGCGAAACTGCCCATGCAGAGCAGTGCCTGGCATCCGTACTTGCGGTACGCGGCTTTCGTTTGTGCGGCTCCGGCGAAGAGATGCTTGAAGAACATCGGCAGTTTGAACGGATTTTTTGTCAGCGGAACCGCTTCGATTTTCACTGCTTCGATCCCGTATTTTGCGGCAGTTTCCGCCTGTTTGACGACGTGTTTTCCTCCGAGGATGAGGACAGGGTTTCCGCCGCGCGCCTTGAGTGCGCGGGCAATGCTGAGACCGGGGTTGAAGTGGCCTCCGGTTCCTCCGCAGCTGATGGCGAGAGTGGTAAGTTTCATTCAGTTCTCCAATGTTGAATCTTCTTTAAGCCAGCGGATGAATTTCGACTGCCGGAACCTGTCTTTGAAATACTGCCGGACGGCGGCGGGATAGTCGGGGTACGCGGTGTCGAGCGCAACGCTGAGGATGAGTCCTGCGGCGACGAGACAGGTTACGAGGCTGCTTCCGCCGTAGCTGATGAACGGCGCGGGCATTCCTTTTGTCGGGAGTGCGCCGCAGATAACGCCGATGTTGATGCACGCCTGGATTCCGATGAAAGTCGCGCAGCCAGTTGCAGTCAGCATTCCCTGCCGGGTGCGTGCCGCGCGCGCAATGCAGAGCGAGAAAAAGAGAAACGCCGCATACGCAACCAGAACGAGAATCAGGAAGACAAGTCCGAGCTCTTCGCCCACGATGGAGAGAATGAAGTCGGTGTGCGCTTCGGGCAGATACTTCATCTTCATACGGCTTTCGGTGAACCCGAGTCCGGTCCAGCTTCCGGAACCGAGCGCGAGAAGCGAGTTCCAGAGCTGATATCCTTCATCCATCTGATGCGGTTCGGGATTGAGAAAGATTGTCAGGCGGTCGCGGCGCATGGCGTCGAAGTTCATCAGATAGAAATAGACGGCGATACCGGGTCCCAGCAGGATTGGAAGAAGGAGTTTCCAGGTGACGCCAGCCACGAACATGAGGGCGAAGAAGAGGAGCACGAGCAGAAAAGTCGTTCCGAAGTCATGTCCGATGAGAACTGCGCCCATAATGAATCCGCAGCAGATTCCGCCGAATACGAAGACAGACCAGAATGGAGTCTGAGCCCAGTCATGCTGTCCGGGGAAGCGGAAGAACGGTTTTTTTTCGAGCATTCGTGCGCGTTCGGAAAGGAATTTGGCGAGAAAGAGAGTCATGATAACTTTTGCGTATTCGGAAGGCTGGATGTTTCCGATTCCCGGGACTTTGATCCAGCGGTTCGCGCCGTTGATTGCGGGGAAACAGAAGTCTGCAATGAGCAGGAGAATGAGGATGGCGCCCATGAACCACGGACTCCAGTCGGAGACTTTTTTATAACCAAAGAAGATGACTCCGAGAGCTCCGGCAGTTCCGGTTCCGGCCCACATGAGTTGTTTAACGAAGAAAGCGGTTCCGGCGGTTCCATAGGAAGTGGAATAGAGTACGGTGAGTCCGAACATGAGCAGCATCACGGTGATGCCGCCGAAGAGAACTGCGGTTGGCAGAATATCGCGTGAGCGTTCGCGTGCGGCGATTGTGCTGTTTTCTATTTTTGTAAAAACGGGTTTCATCTTTTAAGAGTTCTCCTTTGAGTTTGGTAAACTAATACGGATTAGCAGAAATATCAAATAGGAAAGCAAAAAATCCGCATTTTTTTGCTTTCCGGCTGATGCGGGAAAGCAGAAACGCTGTTTAGCGGAAGGGGGGGGGCTTCAGGACGATCCGGTTCTGAAAGCTCTTCTGGGTAACGGCGACGGGGTAATCCGGACGAAGCGGGGAACGATTGCGGTTCCATTTGACAGAGGCGGACAGCATGCGATTGCGAAGCACCTGGTGGAGACAGGGAAAGCGTCCACGGGCGGAGTTACGCTTGAGGAGCTGGCAAAGTATCTGCCGATGGCGCATGAGATTGGCGAGCGCAAGTTTGAGAAGTCTCCGAAGATCGGCAGGCGCAAACGCCGTCAGGGTGAAGGAAATGCTGTCTACACTTTGACTCCGGAGGGGCAGAGTTACGGCTATCGGCTGGTTACTGCGGTTGACAGCGGAAAGGAAACACTTGTCACTTTTTACAGTACGCGGAGTGCAAAAGAAACAAAAAAGGCGGTTCAATCAATTAGCTCCAGGTTGAACCCGGATATGTTAGAGAACCGCTATGGTGATACTATACACCAGCTTTTCGGAATTTCAAGTGAGGTACGCGGATCGTTCACACCGGGGGAGAAATTTGCGGAGAGTTTTCAGGCGGTGATTGAGCTTGTGAAGGGGAAAGCGAATGTTTCCACGCTGTGCCATGAATCGGCGCATTGGCTGAAAGCGCTGATGGAAGCTCTGTGTGAGATGAAGGATGCGCAGGGGAATTTTCTTGCGAGCGAACAGCTGCGGGGAGAATCTGGCGACGTTCCTTGAGCGGGCGGACGGGTACAAGGCGAATGGATCGAACACGGCGCTCCGGAACATTCTGAAGGATGCGGCGACGCGCGAGATTGAACTGGAGTCGGGAGCGTTGAGCCGTTGCGGAAAAGCGCTGAAGGAGCTGGCGAAGGAGCAGAAATCGATCCGGATTCCGCAAGTGCGCCTTGACCTGACGGAGATGTCGCGTCTCCACGGGTACAGCAGCTGGACGCCGGAGATGGTAATTGCGGCGTGTCTAAACATGGGTAACGAGCTGAACCGGAAGCGTCTGATGGAGGGCTACGGCTGGACGGACGAGGATTTGGCGAAGATTGCGTCGAGTCTTTCGAAGGGTCAGTGGAAACTGTTTCAAGAAAATATGTGATAAAAAGGAAAATCAAGGAAAGAATTGGTGCCGACGAAAGGACTTGAACCTTCACCCGCGTACACGGACTGCGACCTGAACGCAGCGCGTCTGCCATTCCGCCACGTCGGCATTTCCAATATGTCGCTTAATATACATGAAAAACACGGTTTGTCAAGCAT
>ERZ1034880.274-NODE-274-length-17198-cov-6.804935_pt1 | contig 17198 bp, 14 predicted proteins | sample MGYA00520630_ERZ1034880 | MGnify/ENA primary metagenome ERZ1034880 (study PRJEB33766, sample SAMN09781725) | gut metagenome | biome: gut microbiome | host: Homo sapiens | place: Madagascar | study: EMG produced TPA metagenomics assembly of the PRJNA485056 data set...
GTCAGGCTTGTGAGGTGGATTCTGTCGCCACACTCAAAGAAATCATCGAGGCCGCTCGCGCCTACGAGGCCCGCGAGCGCCAATCCCAGATCACCGATGATCTGGTCGAGCCGAGGTTCGAGGATCTGCCACCCCAGGAGCTTGCGGCCAACACTGACAGGAACCGTGATCTGGAGGCGGAGACTCCGGATGAGTGATGTGTTCCGCGGCTTTGCGGAAACTTATTATTATACACCTTTTTTGGATTATTAAAAATGACCGAATTCGACCACTTTTACGGTGGATAAGTCAAAATCGTTGAAAGGACAACGAAATGCCGGTGGAAAAGTCATCAAGAATCCATGCAAAAGATGTCGACGTGACCATTCACGCCGTCAACGGCGAAGACTACATCAGTCTCACCGATCTCGCCAGACACAGCAGTGACAGGACAGGCGAAGTCATCCGACGATGGCTGCGCCTATCGGACACCATCTCATTCCTCAGCACATGGGAGAAAATATCGAATCCAAAGTTCGACAGCGATGCGGCCGCAGCAATCTTGGCCCAATCCGGCCGTAACATCTTCTCCCTGTCCGCATCGGAATGGATAAGCAAAACCAATGCCATCGGGATCCGTTCGGAACGCGGACGTTCCGGAGGGACATACGCCCACAAGGACATCGCATTCGCTTTCGCATCATGGATAAGCCCGGAATTCCACCTGTTCGTCATCAAGGACTACCAACGCCTCAAAGACGCCGAAGCACAACGAACCGGAATCGAATGGCACGCAAGGCGAGAACTCACCAAGACGAACTACCGTCTCCACACCGACGCAGTGAAGGAATCACTCCAAGGCAAGGACCTGTCCAAATTCAGGGAACGTATCGAATACGCGTCAGAAGCGGACGTCATCAACCTCGCCGTGTTCGGAATGAAAGCGGCGACATGGAAGACGAATCACCCCGGATGGAAGGGGAACATGCGCGACTACGCCACGGTCAGAGACCTGGTCATACTCCAGAACATCGAGGCTTTAAGCGCCGCATACATATCACAGGGGTACAGCAAAATCGAACGCTTCGAGATGCTCAAGAACGAGGCCGACAGGCAAAGAGAAAGCCTCAAGGACGACGTGCCATCGATAGAACGTCTGCGAAACATCATTGAGTCCACGGAAGAGATCAAGGAAACGAATCAACCTGGAATCGAGAACGATGGAGGGAACGACGACGCCAAGTAGCACGGCTTCTGATCCACGTATAATGGGTTGTGACAGTACCCAGCACGCGAGCGTCTTCGGCGCGGCGAACCAGGCTGGGTCGTTTCATATCACCGGCGGATACGACCTCGGCGCCTTCCTCGACCGCGCATGGAAGGAACACATCCGCATCATCGAACAACCATTACCGGACGGACTGTGCGGAGCGTGGCACGAGGCAAGCCGCACCATATTCCTCCACGACCGGCTCAACCAGCGACAGCGCCGCTGCACCCTCTGCCATGAGCTCATACACGCGAAACACCACGATCCAGGCTGTGGTAGCCAATACGGGTTGAAATGCGAGCGCCGGTGTCGCAGGGAGACCGCGCTGACATTGATCAGTCCGGTGGATTACGGCATGGCCGAGACGGTGTACGAGGGCAATACGTGGATGATGGCCGTGGAATTAGGTGTCACCATCCAAGTACTGTCAGATTATCGGCAGCTGCTCTACGATTCCGGCGTGTGTATGCAGTGAATACCACCAAGCGATTGTTCATGGGGGTACGATGGAGTGACGGCGTGGTCGCCAGAGAAGAAAAGAGAATCCAATGACCAACAACAATCCGAATCCACAGCAGTTCCAGCCGCGGCCACAGTTCATTCCACAGACGCCGCGACAGCCGATGCCACGGCAACAGCCCATGAAGAAAAGTGGCGTGCCGGTGTGGGCCACGGTGCTGTGCGCCGTCGGCATGCTCCTCATCGGCAATCTCGTCGGCTGTGGAGTCGGCGCCGGATCATCGACACCATCCGAAGCTGACGTCAAGGCCAGCCAGACATATAAAGACCTCGAATCCAAGTACAAGACGGCGGCCAAGGACAGCGGCAGTGCGAAGAAAGACGAACTCGCCAAGCTCGACAAGGAAATTTCCGATGCCCAAGCCAAACTCGACCAGCTCACCGGACAGGTCAATCAGGCAAAGAAGAACACCATGGGCGAGGGAACGTGGACGGTCGGCACCGACATCGAAGCCGGAACATACAAGGCCACTAAGGAAGTCAATTCCGATTGCTATTGGGAAATTACGGCGGGCGGCAGCAATGGCAACGACATCGTGGCCAATGACAATCCTACTGGCGGCTATCCGCAGATCACCGTGGAGGACGGCCAGCAGGTCAAGATCAGTGGTTGCCGTGTGGACTTCCGCAAGATCGGATGACCGCAGTTGATTTCACCGCACCAGCCGGAGTGGCTTCGTGGAATGCACTATAGGAGGACTGAGGGAAATGGAAGAGAAGAACCATAAAGAAAACGGGTACGAGGCAACGCAGCTACCTGAAGAGCCATGGGCGGCTCGAGCGGTCTTCACGGTTGGAGGATTGAAGATCACACGCGGAATACTTGTGATTCTACTGGCTGCGGCAATCATGGTCGGAGCCATCGTGGCATCTCACCCTGGAGGAGCAGCCACGCCCGATGCCACAACGACGGCATCGGAGGAATCGAAGCAAGACAAGGATAAGTCCGACGTCAACAGCGAGGATGACGACGCTGACTCGTTTAATCCGGCCTCATTGGTGGGGATGGGTGTGTACGACGCGCATGACGCGGCCGTAAACGCTGGAATGGAGGTGCGCTTCATTAGCTCCGGAGATGCGGCAAAGACAGACATCACCGGCGATATCTACAATGCCTCAACACGCTTGGATGGGTGGGATGACTGGACGGTCGTGGACGAAAGCGACGACGGGCACACGGTCACCTGCACCATCGATTCAAAGGAGAATCTGAACGCGAAAGCGAAAAGCGACGAGAACAGGAAGGCTGGAGACGATGCGGCCCCAGCGGTGATGACGGCATGCCAGCGTGAGGGTGGCCAGCGTTATCCAGGCGGCTATGACGAGCATGACATTCTTGGCGTCATCCAAGATGTCATTCGGCGTGACGACGGCACGTACTACTACAAGGTGAAGGCCACGGTCAACGCCGACACTGATGTCGTGGTTGAGTGTGTCACGACAGGAGACGACAATCAGCAAACCATAGTGAGTTGGGATGCGAACTGACCTCCATCTCATGCCTTTCATGTTGAATCGTTGAGTCAGAGTGGTTTTGCGCTTTTATACAGGCTTATAAAGCCTTATATTCGTCTAAATTCTTTAGAAAACCCCGGCCACCCTCATACCGCGAGCGCCGGGGTTTGCTTAATTCTCAGCTGAGGCATGGGGTCGGCAGCACGATCGGCCACGTGATTTGGATCCCGAAAAACTTCATGATGGTGAAGTAGATGGCCAGGATGATTAAAACAGCGAGCAGCGTGGTGAAGGTGAATTCGCCGATCATGCATACTCTTCTGACGGCATAAAAGGAAGCCCCGTGCAACCGCATGTATCATGCACGCGATTGCACGGGGCGCAATGCTGAGGGACGCATGCCCACTCAGACGAGTTCCGGAACCTTTTCCAGTTCCACGCTGTCGCTCGAAAGATTCATGGACAGCTCGCTGCTGCAGGGAAGATGGTCGGGCATGACGACCCCATCCTTTTGCCGACGCAGATAGTCGAGGAACATGTCTATGTCGGACTCCCCGCTCTTCCACTCGTCGACATCGCTCAGATCAACCGGATTGCCCTCGCCCGTGGGACGGCTGGCGACGATCATCGAGACGCCGTTCTCCCCCTTGACGAACACGTTGGCGATCCCCCCAATTGCGGACACCCTCTCCACAAGCAGCGACAACGGCTCGCATCCGAGCGCCGCCACGACGGGATACTCGCCGGCGGCGTTCGTCACCGCGAGAACATCATCGACGTTGCCGGCCGCGATGTTCTCGTTGACCTCAATGTTGAAGTTGGCGAGCGCTAATCTGCGCTTTACCAGCGCTTCGAGTCGCGCCTTCACTGACTGTTCGCTCATTCCACTCACCTCCGTTGATGAGCACGTTGATTATCGTGTTTTCGAGTACGCCGCTGGCCAGCTCCCTAGCCAGCCGAACATCCTCGACGTCGAACAGATCCATGATCTTGATCAATGCTTTCTGTTCGCCGCTCGGGGGCTGGTGTCCGTTGGGATGCACGTGGCACATGGCGTGGTTGCAGTCGATCTCCGGGGCGTGCATCGTGTGCTCTTTGTCAAGGTCGACTTCAAGTGCTTGGAAAAACTTCTGCAGTTCTCCGCCGCGTTTCCATGTGGAGTGCCTTTGACGAACGTTTGCGATGGGATGTCCGTAGAGATCTGTTGCGTTTGAGAACCAAGTCTTTGGCTCACACTCTGATTCCGGCGCTGGTTCGAAGGTGCCCTCCGAACGTTCCGCTATGGCCATGTGGCGGCTCCCTGAATGTCAACTTCATATGCTTATACGTCCGCCGATTGGGCGGACCGTCGATGTTGGGTTACGGCCAATATACAGCAGACCGACGCCAAATGGTCACAAATCGACACACACGTGCACAAAACGGACAGAAAAAATACGGCCTTAATCACCATTCATAACCTCAGCCTCCACGATTTCACTGCCCCCGAGGTCGGGTATGGCGGCGGCCATGAGCTGGCCAAGCGAGGCGGCGTCACGGTGGGTGTAGCGCATGGTCATCTGCATGCTGGTGTGGCCCATGACGGCTACGCGCGCGTCGTCCGGCATGTTCGCCCGTGCGGCCATCGTGGCCATCCAGTGCCTGGCCGAGTGGATCTTGACCTGCGGGAGCCCGGCTGCCTTCAGCGCCTTGACCCATTGGTATCGTTCGGTGCTGGAACAGACGGGGTTGCCGCGGGCGGACGTGAACACGAGCTCGTGGCTTCCGATGCCGTTTTCCCTGATCCATTTCCACAGGCGATCCCAGAGGCTACCGCTGACGGGCACGAACCGTTCGGCGGCTGGCGTCTTCGGGGTGGTGAGCCACAGCGAGCCGCTGAGGTGGGTCGCTTCCAGCCAGTTGGGGATCTCGACCTCGCCCGGTCTGCCGTAGCGTTGGATCTGCTGGCGCACGTGGATGCCCGGCTGCCCGTCGCGCAGCTCCAGTTCAAATGGCATGATTGCATACCGTTCACCCTCCCTCATGCCGGTCTCGAACGCGACCTCGAACAGGAGCGCCCACATCTCGAGGTCCTCCTCCGCGGGGCGCGCTCCGCGTCTGGCCAGCGGCATGGAGGAGGCGGCCTCTATCATGCGCCTGGGCTGGTCCGGGCCGAGCACGTCCACCACGCGCCGCTCCATCCTCGGCGGCTTGACGCGTCTGCATGGATCGATGGGGATGAGCTCCTCGAGCTCCGCCTGGTCGAGCACCATCTTGAGGCTGACATAATGGTCCTTGAGCGTGCTGGGTGCGAGCCGCTCCCCCAGCACGCGCATGCAGTGACGGATGTGCTCTGGTGTGAGGTCTTTGAGGCGCACGTAGCCGATCACATCGGCGCAGGCCTTGATTCTGCCGGCGCGGGTGCGGTATGTGGTCGGCTTGACGCGGGTCTGGTAATCAGCCAGCCAACGTTCCGCATAGTCGACCAGATATGGACTCTTGCCGCCAGGTAGCAATCCTGTGCGTTCGAGTTCTGCCAGTTTCGCTTCGAAACGTTCCCTCGCCTCGGCCTTCGTACGTCCCTTCGCTTGGATGGTGCGCCGTTTGCCGGTGGCCGGGTCCTTTCCCAAATCCTTGCGGAAATGCCAGACTCCGGTTTTGTCTTTGAAAATGCTGCCGGATCCCGGCGTTCTTTTTCTTGTGGCCATGGTTTCTCCCTTTCGTCGAGGGAGTGCCTTCGCATGCCCTCGCAAGGGTACTCTAAAGGTACTCAAGCGATGGCAACAGCCGCCCAAAACGTGGCAGAAACCGTCAATCCAAGCGCATTTAAAAACGGCCTGTTTTCAACGGTTAAAAAGCCTGAAACCGTTGGAAACAAGCCGTTTCCCAAGCGCTGAAATCAGTGCTTGCTCACGTTGAACTTGAACTGCGCTACGTTTTTACGATTTCAGTGTTTTCAACGGTTTCGAGACTCCCGAATGCTGTCGGGCACTCAAAAGGCACTCTGTTTTTTATAAACATCATACCTCCAGAGCTAAAAGGCGCAGGTACCGTCGATACTAAACACTCTCGCCAGCACCAGTTGAAAACACAAAACGCCCCTCCCCCAGCTGATGCTGAGAGAGGGGCGATGTTGCATGTGGGCGCAAAATATTCCAACAGGAATTCAAAAGCGCGATTTCCCACGCTTAAAAACAGGGTGCAAGAATTTCCACGAGCACTGCTGTTCGTTAAATTTTTCCACGCGAGTTTGAGTTTCGGACGCGAGTTTGATTCTCACGCCCGAAAATTAATCACTGGCCGTCGGTCACGGTGATCTTGAGTTTATCGAGCTTGGCCTTCACGGCGTTCTCGACGGCGGCGGCGATCTGGTCGGGGTCGGCGCCCTTGCTTTCGGCGAGGGTCTTGACCGCCGCGGTCAGGGCGGTGACCTGCGCCGTCAGTTGCGGGATCATCGTGTCGTGGAGACGGATGACGTCGCTGGTCGCGTCGCTGATCACATCCCTCGCGTACCTGCCGTTCGGCAGCTTGTGCAGCCACGTCCCGCCGGTCAGGCCTTTATCGTGCATGGCGAACACGTCCTGGATCGCCGGCGACAGGCAGTCCCTCACACAGGCTCCGTTCGGGAGCTTGTGCGTCCATATCTTCATGATGTCCTCATCCGTCAATGCCATTGCGGCACCTCCTAATAGTTCGTTTGCTCTTGCGATTATCCGGTCCACCGGCAGCGCGTTGACGCACCTGTCGGGGCACCCGTAGTGGTCGGTGCCCGGCACCTCTCGGTGCAGGACGATGTTGCCGTGCCGGTTGCCGCTGGCGTCGTGCCAGAGGGTCTTCCAGTTGTATCGTCGGGCGATGTCGGCGCAGAGTCGTGCGCTGGCCTCGACCTCGGCGTCGGTGACGGGGATGCCGTCCATGCCGCCCTCATGCTCGATGGTGATGCCCGAACAATCGCTCTGCCAGTTGGCGTCGGCCCAGCTGCCGTTCGCCTCGTCGACCCACTGGTAGACGCTCCCGTCGCCGCCGACCCCGTAATGGCTGGCTGCTTGGAAGCTGGAGCGCATGAAGCACGAGTCCGTGCCCGCGAGCCTGCCGACCATGATGTGCAGGGTGATGTGGTCGACGTGCAATCCGTTGCGGCCGTTGTAGTGGTTCGGGCTGCCGCGCCATTTTGCGAAGCTTGCGCCGGTCATCAGAGGTTACCGCCCGGATTGAGGTCGGCGGAATCCGAGACGGTCTCACCCGTGGTGTCGGCGGTATCGGCGCTGGCGGCGGTCTTCGGCGTGGTCTTGGCCACGGCGGAAGCCGCGCTCAAGGCCGCGCTCTTCGCGGCGGTGATGCCATTGACCACACCCTCCTTCTTCAGCGCGTCCACGAGCTGCTGGCCAGCAAGGCTCGCACTGGTGATGTTCTGGTTCTTCCACCATCCGTAGATGGTGCCGCCGATGCCGATGACGCCGAAGATTGAAGCGCTCACCTGCTCATCGGTGAAAGGCAGCGGATTGATGCCGGCCAAGGACAGGCCGGCGTTGACCAGCGCGTAGAGGGTTACGACGATAGTCACTCCGGCCTTGACGCGCTCGGCTGTCAGACCGGGAAGATTATTGGTGGTGTTGTTTTTTGGTGGCATGGTCTGCCATATTTTGCCTCTTTAATAAGGGAGGCCACCTCCGAAGAGATGGCCTTGAAATGGTTATTGTCGTGAGATGACCGCCAGCAGGACAATGAGCGTGCACAGCGAAATCAGGGCATGCGTCACTCAGTCCTCCAACGTTTCGGGCGCGATGTCGGCCCGCAATTCGTCGGGCAGATGGGGCTTCGGATGATTCGCCAGGAAACCAGGCTCGATGATCTCGCAGAAGGTCTGGAGCCAGTGGAAAAGCGAGCGGGTGTAGGCCGCCAGGACGAAATATTTCCGCTGCTGTGATTCCAGGTGTTGGATCTGCTCCTCCTGCGAGTCCACCTGCTCGCGCAATGGCTTGATGACGCTGTCGGTCAGGATGTCGCACGCTTGGGCGGCGATCTGCGCGGTGTCCTTGCGACGGGACGAGACGGCGCCGATGATGGCGCCCACTCCCCCGCCGCCGACCAGGGCGACCACGGACGCGGTCCAGAACTCAGTGCTGGAGAAAAGGTCTGGCGGGAACATCAGTCGGACGCCCCATCGCTGCGCCATGTCTTGATCTCGTTGACCTGCGCGAGACGCTCGACGGTGATCGCCTGCGAGTCCTTGGTGTCCATGTCCGCGATGGTGGCCTCGGTGGCCTGCCGGTCCGTGAAGGTGGCGGTGACACCACGCGAATAGTCGCACCATGTCTCACCGTCCGCGTCCTTGTGGTCGAACGTCAGGCCCAAGCGCAGCAGTTGGCGGATGAGGCTGCCTTTCGGCGGCCGCAGGTCGAGGATGCCGTCCTCCACGTTCGCCGTGGTCCCGGTGTTTTCATTGTTTTCGTCAGACATATCGTCCTCCTTGGTTGGTTTATGGTGGTTTTGGATCATTGGGCGATGCTCAATTGGTCGAGCGACACCCAGTCCCAGACGCCGTAGATCCTCACCTGCCTGCTGCCGGCCGGAATGTACGCGTTGGTCCAGCCGATCGCGTTGTTCCGGTAGGCGGGCAAGAGGAAGTTCCGGTTCAGGCTCGACGTCCACAGTCTGAGGACGCCGGGGTTTGCGAAGAGGCTGTTGTCGCCGTCGATCGTGGTCTTGACGCGTCCGCGGAACCGCAGGCAGCCGCCGCGATACCCGTATGCCGCGTGGCCGAACACACTGCATCCCTTGCCGGGAGCGATGTCCTGCCATCCGGTCTGCCACACTTGTTCCGGCTCGGACGAGGTGGACCCGTCACCGGCCAGCGCCGGCTCCATCCTGATCGCGAAATGGTCATCGCCAAAGGGGCCCATGATGAAACGGTCGAGGAAATCGCCTCCGCTTCGCGCGGTCTTCGACTTGACGACCAATTCGTCCTGCCCGAGACGGACCACGTCCGCGATCCGGTTGGACGGGTTCTTGTTCCTCACGTGGAAGACGCCGTCGGTGCCGACCAAAGCGGATGGGCCGGTGAACACGCCGTTCGTTTTCTTGCCGACCTGAACGCCGTCCGACGTCATCTGGATGCATGGTTCCAACGCGGCAACCCTGTCCTGCGCGTTCTGCGCCTTGCCGGCCGCCTGGTTGGCTGTCTGGTTGGCGTTGTTGAGCGCGTCGGCCAATACCGGTGTCGTGGTGGTGGTCGTGCCGTTGGTCCACACGCATTTGGATCTGGTCCACAGGTATTTGCCGCTCGACCATGCCATGTTCGGGCTCCACGAGCCGCCCGTCTGGGTGGTCGCGCTGGTGGACAGGTAGTATTCGGGCGTGATGCTCTTAGCACCATTGCCCGTCGCTCCAGTCTGTCCCTGCTTGCCGGTGGCCCCTTGCGGGCCTTGCGGCCCTGTGGAGCCGGTCGCGCCTTTCGGTCCCGTCTGACCGGTCGCACCGGTGATGCATGTTGCCGCGGTCGTTTTGGATGTGCCGTCGCCCAGTGTGGTGACGGTCCGCTGCCACATGTATCTGCCCGACTGCCATGCCGGTGCGGTCGTGCTCCATCCGGACGTGGGCGCGGTCGTGCTGCTCGCCGCCAACGCGTATTCGACGCGCACTCCCGTCATGGACGTCTTCGCCACGGCGGAGACCTTCGAATCGGTCTCGGTTTTGCTGTAGAACTTGGCTTCCCACGAATTGTTGTTCTGGGTGATCTTGGAGCCGATCTCCTGTGTGACGCCGGTTTTCGTGGCATACGTGCTGGCGACCGTGCTGGTGATGCTGGTCTTCGCGGCCGTGATGTCCGACTTCGTGGCAAGCCCGGAACCGTCAGAACCTTGATAATTCTGCACGACACCCAGCGCGACTTTCTGCGACGTCTGGTCAACATAACTGCGCGTGCTGAGCGTGTCGTAGGCGAGGTTCTGAGCGGTGCCGTTCGTGGGCTCCGCGTCCTGTATCCTCGTGCCACCGCAATTCGGACCATCCTGCCACGACTTGTAGTCGCCCTGCAACGTGTAGTGCCCGTTCCAATACGCCCATGGCAGGTACGCCCAGATGTCGCAGGTGGTCGAGCTGAGCGCCATGACCTTGACCTTCACATCGTCGGCGTCGCGGATGCGGCTCACGCTCACGCCGAACGCGCCCGTGGCGGACGGCGACTGTTGCCAGCCGTCCTTGACGAAGATCTCGAACTCCGCGTTCTGACTGGCCAGACCGTTGTATCCGTCGCCGGAGTACACGTGCAGTAGGACGCTCGAACTGTCTCCGTTGCTGGTGAGATAGCCGAGTTTCACCCATTTCGCCTTGCCATTCGCGCCACCCATCGTGAACGTGCGTGTCGAGCCCTTCCTCAACGCCTCGGTCGCGGCCGCCGTGGTGTATGTGTTCGCGACCTCGCTTTTAATCGAGGACGCGGTCTGGCTGACGCTGGACTGCATGTCGGAGCGGGTCGGATAATCACCTTTCGGCTGATACGACTGCGCCACAGTGGTCTTGAAACCGCTGAGATTCTGTTCCAATGAGCTGACGCGGCTCACGTCGGCCTTGCCGTCGATCTTCTGCGACAGGGTCGTGTTGATCTTGTCGGCCTTCTGGCTGACCTGGCTGATGGTGGTCGTGTTGCCTTGGGTGGTCTTGGCGACCTCCTGCACCTTGCCTGTGATCTCATTCGCCTTCTGCGTCAAGGCGGAATTCGTGGCGTAAGAGCCCATACCGTCCTTGGACTGGTATTTCTCGCTCACTTCGCCGCGAATCTGATTCGCGGTCTGCGTCAGCTGCGACTGCGTCGCATAGCCGCCCATGCCGGACTTCGGCTGGTACGTGTCCGCCACCGAGATTTTGAACCCGTTGAGGTTCTGTTCGACGGAAGCCACACGGTTCGATGTCGCGGCGGCCTCGGTGATGTCCCGGAACGAGACATCATCCCACAGAATGGTGCCATTGGCCTGGTGCACGACTTCGATCCGGACCGAAGTGATCGACCCATCCGGCGGGCATGTCCAATCGACATGTGTCTCCGACCATGATGTCGATTTGCTGCATTGAGCCGCGGCGATGCATGTTCCGTCTGGTTTTGCCAATCTGAGTTTGTCACCGCCCGGATTGACGTTCGACGGGACCGACCCGTACCAGGCGCAGTAGCCCGACAGGCGATACGTGCGTCCCTTGGTGACCGTTATCGCGGTGGCTGTCCCAACCATGCCTTTCGCATGGGTCAACGGGCATCGGTTGTCTCCGGTGGCCGCCTCGCAGACCAGGACATGCGCGCCGTGGTAGAACGACCCGTTCGAAAGCCGGAATGGGGCCTTGAGGCCCATCCACCATGCGGTGGATTCGAAACCGCCGTCGGTGATGAGGTTGTCACCTGCAAGCGCCGCGTTGACGAGGTTCGAGGTCTGACTGATGGTGGTCTTGTTGGAATCGGCCGTCGATTTGGCCTCGTTCGCGGTCTTAACGGTCACGCCAAGCGTTTTCGCCTGCTCCGTGATCCTGGTGGACAGGCCGTTGGCGGTCTGTTCCACCGTGGTCGCCTTGCTCATCGCTCCGGAAGCGGTCTTCGACACCTCGGCCACCTGGGCGGTGATGCTGTCGGAAGTCTGTTTCAGCGCACTGGTGGTGGCGTAAGCCGACATGCCGTCCTTGGGCTGGTAGGTCTTGGCGACAGTGGATTCGAAACCGTCGAGGTTCTGTTCGAGCGAGCTCACGCGGCTCACGGCTCCGTCGGCGGTTGTTTTGACCTGTGAAATGGTCTGCTTGTTACTGTCAGCGGTCGACTTGGCCTCGTTCGCGGTCTTTGTCGTGGCATCCAGCGTCTTGCCTTGGGCGGTGATCCTGGTGGACAGGCCGTTGGCAGTCTGTTCCACCGTGGTGGCCTTGCTCATCGCGCCGGACGCGGTCTTCGACACCTCGGCCACCTGCGTCTTGATGGAATCCGCGGTCTGCGTCAATTCCGACTTGGTCGAATAATCGCCAGCGGGCTGGAGGTCTTCCGGTGCGGGACTCCAATCCGTGGCCTTGGATCCCTTCTCGGCCTTGATCCGCCGCCACCTGAACTTTCCGGACGCAAACCAGTCGCATTGGATGCCGAGCTGAAACTTTCGGTTTGCGGTATTCGATTTTCGAGCTTTGTTCGTCCGGGACAGATGATAGACGGCATTCACAGGTGTCTGCCGGGTCAGGAGCGAATCGGCGAACACGTTGAACACGTCACTCCACGATCCATCCACAGTACCCTGTGTGAGGGCTAATGCGGCATGCCCGCCAGTGCTTGCGACATCCGCAAATTCGATGTCGATCTGAGTGGTGTAGTCCGCGCCTTCCGCAAGGCCATCGGGAGTGTCGACGGTGGCAAGGACCTTGCAGAAGTTTGAGGCATTCGGTGTTATCACAATCCAATCGGACCAATTGCCGGAAGTCCCCTTTATCAGATTCGTCCCGCCGACAGACAGCTTGTCGAGATCGTCCTTGGTGGTGTACGTCTGGCTGACGGTCGTTTTGAACCCGTTCAGATTCGCTTCGAGACTGGTGGCCTTGTCCACCGCGCTCTGGGCGGTCTTCGCGGTCGACGAAATACTAGCGCTCAAAGAGTCCGAAGTGGCCTTCAGGCTCGTCCGGGTCGCATACGTGGCGTCGGCCTGCGCCTTGGACTGATAGTTCTTCGACAGGTCCAGACTCACGCCGTCGGCGGTCTGCTGGGCCTTGGAAGCGGCGGTCACGGCACCATCGGCGGTCCGTCTGACCGAGGACAGCGAGGAGGATATGGAATCACTCGTGGCCTTCAAATCCGCCTTCGTCGAATACTTCTCGTCGCTCGCGGCAGTGGTCTGGTAGTCCTTGGACAGGGTCGCGCCGAGACCGTCCGCCGTGGCCTGCGCCTTGGAAGCCGCAGTCACGGCACCATCGGCGGTCTGCTGCGACCTCGTGATATTCGCCTGCAAGCCGTCGGCGGTGGCCTTAAGCTCCGTCTTCGCGGCATACTTTTCATCGGCATCGGCGGTGGTGGTGTAATTCTTGCTCAGGTTCGCGCTGATGCCGTTGGCGGTCTGCTCCACCTGCGACACCTTGCTCATGGCATCCGAAGCGGTCTTCGTATTCTGCGATACCGTCGAGCTGAGGCCGGTCACGGTCTGCTGCAAAGAGGTCAGGCTCTTGACCGTGGTCTGGCCATCCGAAGCGACACCCTCGATACGCGTGGACAATTCGCCCAGCTTCGTCGTGTGCCCGTTGACGGTCGTGGTCACGTCACTGATCTGCCCGGCCAGCTGGTCGCCTTTGTCGCTCGCGGCCTGAGCCTTCGCATCCACACTGGCGATGCTCTTGTCCAAGGCGGCCTTGTCAGCATCCACCCTCTGCGAGATTTTGCTCGCATCGGCCTTGACCTGCTCCGCCTTCGCATCCACGTTGGCGATGCCCTCCTTGAGCGCCGTCGTCTGCGATTCCAGATCGGACTGCGCCTTGTCGGCCTTCGCATCCACGGCCGCAATCGCCGTGTCGGCGGCCTTCCTGTTCGCGTCCACCTCGGCCTGCAGATCGGAGCGCGCCTTGTCGGCTTTGGCGGCGGCATCCTGCGCCTGCCTGCGCGCGTCGTCGATGCCCGCCTGGGCGTCCCGGCGTATCTGCTCGCCCTGTCTGATAGCATCATCCGCCTTCGCGGCGGCGTCATCGGCGGCTTTCCGCGCGTCCCGCGCGGCCTTGTCGATTCCGCTCGTGTCCACGAGCGGCGACTGGTTGCCGTCCTCGTCGACCCTGTTGATGCCGTCGGCCGCGCCGGCACCGGCGAGGACGCCCTTGCCGTCGCCAGTGTCGATCCACACGTCGCCGCTCCTGCGGGTGAGCAGTCCGTTCGCGATCTCCAAAGCGTTGAGGCTCGTGCCGAGCAGCAGGTCGATGTCGCTCGGATTGATCTCGCCATGCGATGCCATGAGTCATAACCTCCAAAATAAAGAGAGGACCCATGCGTCAGGTGCATGGGTCCTCGCATATATCAAACAAGAGTGTGACCTTGCCCGTCTGGTCGCCGCTCATCTTCATGAGCCGCTGACGATACAGGCCGTCCGGCAGGTCGGGATAGCCAGTGATGGAAATTTCAAAGATTTCGCCGGGCCAGAAGGTTCCGAGCGCATGCAACGGCATGCCGGAAGCGTCCACGTCGTTCGCGTTGATGGTGCCGCTCAATTGCATGAGGGGCTTGGAATTGGCCGCGAGCTTGGCCTGCGCGTGGGATTTCAGCACATCCCAATTCTTCGCGTCCGAATCCGAATAGGTCCCCTCGCGCAAGGGCCATGGGTCGGACTGGCGGCATAGGGTCAGGTCCTCCGCCAGACAGCACATGGTCGCCTTATCCGACCCCGCGCCAGTCGCGTAGACCCTCTGCGTGGGCGCCATCCTATCGACCTTGAGGTCTTCCAGGCTGCCGTCAAGCGGATGATAGGCAAGCGAATGCACCGTCTTCTGGCCGAGATACACGTCACCATCCGACCCAGCTTCGAAACGGTAGCGCACATGCTGCGAATCCGCCAAGTAAGGCCGGAACTGCATGTCCGGCCCGCCGACCACGTTCGCGAGCTTCGACAGGATCTGCTTGCACGACTGGTTCTGCACATCCCAATCCTGATAGTCCATGCACTGATGATTGCCACGCTCATTGAGCCATGGGAGGTCGATCGGCAGCATGCCGCCCGGCTTGACGCTCGTGCACTGGCGGATCACCTCGCACGCGATCGCACGCAAGGACAATCCCTGCCAAGAAAAGCCGTCGGGCGCGGTATGCGCGGAATTGGTGCCGAAGCCGCCCTCATGCGCGAGGATTCGGTCGCCGAGCACCGTCATGAGACTGTCAAGCGGGATGCTCACGTCATTCGGCGTGCTTGACCGGACGCCGAAGACGCCGCCCAGGATCGGCGTGCCGAGCGATGAGTCATCGTACAGATCACTGCGCCAGAAGAGCACGAGCCCGCGCTTGCCGCACATCAATGCGTCCGCGCGGGCGGTCGGCGTGGAGCCGGGAATCTGCTTCCACGGCAATTGCAGGCCGGACACCTCGTCCTCGCCCACATCCTTGCTCTTCGTCGTGCTGAAGCTCGAATCGGATACCGTCATCGACCATGTGAAGCTTGGAATGTCGATCTGCTGTGCGAGCAATCCCGTCATCGTATCGCACAGGCACGCGCGCCACGTCACCGGGCCACCCCCTCGTCCTTGACCACGAGCACGCGGCCAACATAATTGTCGCCATTGTCCTTGGCCCCGTAATGGGTGACGTAGCCCGCCCCCTGCTCGTTGAACATTGCGACTCCGATGGTGTGCGAGCCTTTCGCGAGCTGGAGTGAGCATGTGCATTCATGCGTCTTCCAAGAATCCGTGTATTCGATTTTCCTCGTGGTGTACAGTCTCCCGTCGACGATGAAACGCACCGTGGCGACGCCCTTGGACCCGTCCTTCTTCGCAGTGGAGACACAGGCATACACGGCCAAAAGCAGGTTGCGGTCGGTCGGCATCTTGAAAGTGCCGAGCAGGAAAGGAGCCGTATACGCGGGATTGGACGAGGCTTGAAGGTCCTTGTTCTCGGCGATTCGCGCGAGCACGCCAAGACTCGCGCCATGCGGTATGGCGTAATCCTGCGTGTCCACCGGCGTGGCCGATTGAGTGGACGAGGCACCGGCGGGCATCCTCATGCTCATCAGCCGCGTGCATCCGGCCGGAATGGACGGTGCGACCGGATTCGCGCTCGGCGTGCCCTGCGTCACACCGGAGACGACGGCATTGTTCGAGTCGCCTTGGCTGATGTCATTGGCCTTGAGCCAGATGACGTCGATGCGTGGATTCGACGGGTCTCCAGCACCCACGGCGGGCGATTGTCCGCCGTTCCAATAGGCTTCCGTAAACCCGTCAGCATTGCCACGGGAGCACACCGCCACGCCAGCGGAAATGCCGAATCGCAGGTCGCTGCGGCCGCTAACATCCAGTCCGCAGATGATGCCGGTGTTCTCCCAATGCGCTTTGATGACCTGACGATGTGTCAGCGGGTCCACTCCCTTGCCTGTACTATCCGGGGCGATGCCCAAAGCGGTGGTCATAATCTCTCCTTAAATCACATGTAGGTGTCATGGCATTCGACGCTCACATACCCATTGCCGATGGATTGCAGGTTCACGGCCAGCGAGCCGCCCGGCTGGACGGTCGGAAAGCCACGCTGGCGAAGATTCCTGCTCACGTCCAAGCCGCCGATGCTCGCCGTGCGCGAGCGGGAATCCAAGACAAGCGGAACGTTGCCGACCGACTCCGCATAATCCAGACTCATGCCAAGGCCGGGGAAAGTAAGCTGCACGCCGCTGGGCCAAGGGCCCTGCACGGTGAAAACGGGATACGCGCGGGAGCTGCCATTGTTTGTGAGCGTGCACACGTTACGCGCATCCACGGCCGCTTTTCCATAGGACAGCGGATAGGCCAAGCCCTTGCCGGAATCGCCGTAGGAAAGGCCAACGTGGTCCGATTCAATCGACGGCAACAGCTGACAGCGTTGCGGTTGCGAGGACAGGCGCTCCGGACGCTCGAAAACCAGAGTGATGGTCGAATCGGCGATACTGCCCGGACGATAATCCGACGCCTGCGTCACCGAGACGTATCCCTGCTCGCAGTAGGTGTCCTCGCCTCCATCGACCACACGCATGCGCACATGACGATGCGCGAGCTGACGGACACGATTAGTCAAAGCCAGCAAGGACTGCCTGTCGGAAGCGTTGGCATTCCAGTGCAGGGTGACGGTGCGGCTGGCGTAGGAGATGTCCTCCTCCGCTATATCGTGACCGCCGTCACCCTGCCCGCGGGAGGTCACGGTGACCTTCGGTGTCGGTGTCGACCACCAGCCCTCGATGCTGCCCTTTGCGATGCACAGGCAGTCGAGATCACCCTCGCCCTCGAAGCGCACGACATCATCAGCCGTGCTCAATTCGACGAAGAAAGTGTCCATCAG
>ERZ1034880.283-NODE-283-length-16821-cov-23.409817_pt1 | contig 16821 bp, 10 predicted proteins | sample MGYA00520630_ERZ1034880 | MGnify/ENA primary metagenome ERZ1034880 (study PRJEB33766, sample SAMN09781725) | gut metagenome | biome: gut microbiome | host: Homo sapiens | place: Madagascar | study: EMG produced TPA metagenomics assembly of the PRJNA485056 data...
TATCCAACGCGTTTTCGCCGCTTGTCGGAGGCTGGATTTTGAACGCGTTCGGCAGTCACGTGCTGTGGACCTGCTGCACGGTGATGTTCGTAATTGTGGCGATCGGCTTCTACGTGACGCGCGGCCCCCGCGAACGCGCCGCAGCCCGCAATCTTGCGATGGAGGAACTGTAGCGGTTGCGCTGCGCAGGTGGCGTGCGGTAGATACGCCACCGAACTTGCCAGACAACTTAACATAACTTAACGGCAACTTCGCATCTGTTAAGTTCGCTGGTAAGTTGCTGTTAAGTTCGTGCGAAGTTGACGGAAAGCGATGTATTGGCGTGATTGTGTGGCACAAATAATGGACATTGCCGGCAAGACAGGGATGCATGTGCGCGTATGAAAAAGCGGGAGGCCGCGATTCGGTTGGAATCGCGGCCTCCCGCTATGCGATTTAAAAAATCGGAAAGAAGAGAATCGGTGCCGCAGCGTTCGCTGCGGCGGTGCCTTGCCTCACGCGGTCTGTTTCAAAGAGATGGCCTGACGCGGTTCGGCTTGCCTTCCTGCTTGAAGGTCTTACTTGTTGAGGACCTTCTTCATCAGGTCGGCGGAGGCCTTGGCGAGTGCGAACTGGCCGAAGCCCGGATCGATGGAAGCGAGGTTGGAGTTGAGGATCTGGTTGAAAGTGTCGTTGTTCTTCATGATGTTTCCTTTCGGACGACCGCCTGGTTTCTTGCTTCTTTTTTCTTCTCTACATCGTGCGGTGCGTCGCTATTGTGTTGTTTTTCTTGTTCTTCGTTCTTCTGTTGTTTTTCTGTTGTGCCTTTACTATACGCACGTCGGTATGCGTCTGGCATGCCGCAATCGTCATTTCTATTGTAAAATCATCGGGTTATCTTGAAGAAAATGTGATTACTGTGCCCGCATAACAACACAATCGCCGTATCGTACGCTGACACGAGACGGAACATATCCATTCCCATGTCAACGCACGATACGGCGATATCGGCGTAAATCAGCGGAATAATCGTAAATCAGCGGGGCTGACGGAAGTGACGGTCACCGATTGGATCGAACGGCGTGTGCGGTTCAAGCTGGTACCAGTATGCCACCGACGCGACGTCATCCTGCCGCTCGAAATTGCCGGCTTCCTCGGTGCCGATCTGCTGCCAGGTGACGCGCAGGTCAGAATCGAAATAAATCGGATCCGGAATGTGCCAGCGGTACAGGCCGCGCATGACGGGTGTGGCCACATCCCAGTAGTCGCTTTCGCGGTGCGCGGCAAGACGCTGCGAATAGAACGGGAATCCTAGGTACGGTCCGGTGAACGTGTTCTCGCGCATGCGGCCATGCTCGTCGAAGTCGGCGAAACTCCACGCGCCGCCGAAGTAGTCTTCCGCTCCGGTGCTGCACCACGTCGGGTACTGTTCATCGCCGTCGATGTACATTTTGACTTCGCCTTCGCCCCACCAGCGGCTTTCCAGCGCGGTCAGCGCAAGGTAGGTGCCGATGTACGCGCCATGGCCGTGCACATTGTCGAGAATCGTGTAGTCACGGGCAATTTCGGTGACGCGTTCGCGGCGCCACTGCGCATGGAAGCGCATCGCATCGGCTGGCAGCGCGTCGTATTCCGTGTAGTCGATTTGGTAGAAGAAGGCCGGCACGTCCTCGTTGTGATCGTTGCGCAGCACAATGCGCGCGTGCTCGAACGGCATGGCGAAATAGCAGTTGAAACCTCGATTTGGCACCACCATGATCGGGATGGAATTGATACGGCAGGCCTGTGCGTGACCGCAGCAGAAGAAATCGCCGATCGGGCACTGCACGGACGGCGTCTCCTCGCCATCCCAATAGAATTCGAGGATGAGATTGCGCAGTACGTTCGGACCGGTCGGGGAAGTGCGGTCGGTGACCGTCATCCAAATGTGGCGAATCACGCCCGGGCCATCGACGTCCATCAGCGTGACCGAATCGCCCGCCTTGATCGTCTGGATGCAAGGGCTGCCCTTACGTGACGGGCCGAGCGCGCTGGCGGCGGTGGCTGCAGTGCCCTTGCCGCCGGTCGGGTTTTCGGCGTTGACGCAACGTGTACGGCCGTGGTCCGTCGCGATTGCTAGCGAATCGAGGGCACCGTTGCCGAAACCGGAAGTCGCCATAGTATTCATATTTGTTCTCCTTACTTGGAAATCTGAAAATCTTGGCAATCGGCCGAACGGGGCCGGCCGATGTTGAAACGTTTCGATTATCCGTATGAAATTATGCTGCCGATATTGCTTGGCCTTGCGATTGGTGTCCGACTGCGGTGCCGGCAATCGCAAGAAAATTTATTGTGTGCCGCCGGACCCCGCTTCCGCAACGGATCCGCGGCGCTTCAGCGCGGGTTCGATGAGCTTGACGGAACCGTTGATATCGGCGCGTTCCTCGATGGCGGAAGTCAGCAGATTCACGGCTTCGGCGCACAGTTCCTCCGGCATGACCGGCATTTCGGTGATGGGGAAGCGCGTAGGCTCGCCCTCGAAATACGTGCCGCACGACAGCACCGAAACGTCCTGCGGAATCGTCATTCCATTGTCGTGCAGCTCCACCAACACTTGGCTGAGCACGCCCGCATTCGCCTGGTTGATGATGGCGGATGGGCGGTCGGGCCGCGCGAAAATGGTGCGGACGAACCGCTTCGCATCGAAACTATCTTCCTCGTAATGCTCGGATTCGATGATTGTCATGCCACGCTCCTTCGCGTGCGCCAGCAGGCTTTCGCGGAAGAGGATGACGTAACCGGAACGGCGGTCGTAATCGGATTCGTTGTTGCGCAGGAACGCGACGGTGCGATGCCCCTTTTCGTACAGAAAATCGACGGCCTTGCGGCCCATCAGCGCGAAATCGATGTCCACGCAGGCGCAGCCGGCATGCGATGACGGATAACCAATCGCCACGCACGGCTTGGGGAAGGTCATGGCCGCGGCCGCACGTTCGTCGTCCTGTTCGACGTCAAGCAGGACGACGCCATCGACGAGATTGCTTTGCGTTACGCGACGAATGTCTTTCGTGGCGTCCGGGCCGGTCAGCAACATCACGTCATAGCCAGCGTTCCTTGCGGCCCATGCGGTGTGCAGAAAGTAGGCGTTGTAGCGGGCTTTGTTGATGTCGCCGCGAATCGGGGAGCTCAGCGCGATGAGCTGGTTGCGCATGCCGCGCATCTTGCGGGCGCTGGCGTCCGGAGTGTAGCCGAGCTTGTCTACGGCAGCCATGACTTTTTCGGTGGTTTTCGCGGAAATCGAACGCTTGCCGGACAGCACGTAGGAAACGGTGCTGGCGGATACTCCGGCTTCGCGGGCGACGTCTTTGATGCCTGTCATTCATCTCGCTTTCTGTGGTTGTTCCGTACTGTGCGCGTCTGTGCGTCGAATCGTTTCGTCGAAACGTTTCACCTAGCATAACGCAGCGTTACGATTGCTGTCAATCTTCCGTTGCGTCTTTGGTTTCGTATCGTATTTTGCCGGCGATGCGGGGCGGCATAAAGAAAAAGTCGCACGATTCGGCGTCTGTATCGAAACGCCGAATCGTGCGACAGAAAAAGGCAATGCGACCGGTGGTATGGCCGGCGTTGCGATTGCGGGAAATCAGCCCTTCTTGCCCACCTTGCCGAACGTGAACGCGCGGACGATCGCCACAATGCCGAGCACCACCAGCGCGCAGCCGCCGAAGATGATCATCCAGCCGGTGGACGCCACCGGGCAGAACAGCATCACGCAGCCAGCGATAATCGAAATCAGCGCGTAAATCACAGCCCATGCGGAACTTGGCATATGCCACGACTCAACCAGCGCCATCACGCCTTCCATCATCCAGCCGAGGCCCACCACCATAGTGACGAGCACTGCCAGCATGGCGCCGGACAGGGTCGCATTCTTCAGCATGACCACGCCACCGACTGTCAGCAACAGGCCGACCAGAATGTCAAGCACGCGCCAGCCTCCCGGCAGACCGAGCTCCACAATTGCGGTGACGATACGGATCACCCCGGAAATCACGAAATACGCGCCCAACGCAACCGCGGCGATCTTCAGCGTCACCCCCGGCCAGATGAGTAGCGCAATGCCGAGCACAATCGCCATCACGCCGAGCACGCCGTACACACCGCGAATGGCATTCTTCGCGCGTTGCGGCAGCCACGATTCCACCAACTTGAACGGGCTTACCGGCTCCCACTCGCCACTGTCGTTGCTATGGCTATTCGGGTCGTAACCATACGGATTACCGTACGGATATCCATACGGATTGCCGTACGGGTTGCCATATGGATTGCCGGAATAGCGAGGGGTCTGCTCGGCATCTGGTCCGCCGCTTTGTGGACCGTCCTGCTGTTGCGATTGCTGCGCTTGCTGGCTCGGTGCATAGGCACCGTATCCCGGCTGCGGTGGTTGACCGGGGTCGTTGGGATTGCCGGGATTCATATTTGGATAGCTCATGATGCCCTCCTTCAGAAAAACATGCTTTGAGGCGTCGTTTGCTTCAAAGACGTGCTTTCATTTTAGGCACCCTGCCTGTTTTCAGCCATCAACAGAATCGGCCGGCCTGCCTATTGGCAAGTCGGCCGGAATTATGCCGCGAATCGGCGGTTATGCTTGAGGCTGAAGCTGGCTTAGCTTAGAACAGCTTGAGCTGAACGTTGAGGCTGAGCGGCTGGTCGGCGGGCAGCTGGTACTGCTCATGCACCGGCGACATCCACGAATCGTCGCCGCCGACGCCCATTTGCGCGGCCAGCAGACGCAGGAACATGTGACGCGGCTTCGGCAGCTCATCCTGATGCAGCGCCTCTTCCAGCATCGTGCTCGAATACGGCAGTAGGCTCATCGCGAACGGCTTTGCGCCGGCACCGCGCTTCACGCGCATACCGTGGCCGGAATCGTCCGTGATCTCCGCCCAACGCACATCCTCATGATTGCCGGTTTCCTGCGGCAGCAGGTACGGCGCGCAATCATCGCCAGCCGTCGTGCTCCATACACCCAGCTTCGCGTGCCTGCGGTCGGCGTACGTCTCTTCCGGACCGGCGCCGTAGAATCGCAGGTTCGCATATTCCACCGGCAGCGCCCATTCGATACCGAACGCCGGAATCGTTGGCAGATCGCCGTTCTTCTCGCCTGGATACTCGACGTCGAGCGAAACGAGGCCGGCCGTGTCGGCAACGTAACGGACCGTCACTTTCGTGCGCTGCGGAATCGCCAATTCGTACGTATACGTGGCTTCCACGGCATTTTCTCCACGATTTGCGATCGCGCAGTCGACGCAACGCGCATACTTTCCTGCGATCGCCCACGCGGCACGTTCGAAAGCGTGTCCAGCACCGCGATCGTTGTCCGTCAGCGGACGGAACGTGGTGATCGACGGGCGGCGCAGCACGAATTCGCGCTCGCCGAACGTATATGAAACCATACCCCCTTGTGTGCGGGAGAACAGTGCTTCACGACCCTGTCCGCGCACGCCGGCGTTCCAGCGGCCAAGGGTGACGGTGCCGTCGGCCGGAGCTCCGGCCGCGTCAACGGCATCTGCGGTGGTCTTCGCACCTGCCACCACGCACTGGCCGAACGCCAGCTCGTAGCCGGCCGGTGCCCAATCGCAAGCGTTGCCAAGCTGCTGCGATACCTCCAAAACCAGCTCTTCGGCGTTGCTGCGGTAGTCATCAACCGGCCAATCGACTTCGAATGAAGCGCTCTCGCCGGCGGCCACGTCGAAACGGCGCGTAGTCGACCATACCGGCTTGCCGTCGGCCAAAATCCGCAGCACGAAGCGATAATCGCCCGTAGACACGAACAGATTGTCGTTCGTAATACGCGCTTCATCGACCGAAACCGCAATTTTCACGTTCGCATACAGCTGCTTGACTTCCTGCGCTTTCGGCGAGGGGGTGCGGTCGGCGAACAGCAGGCCGTCGCCGGAGAATTCGTAATCGCTTGGACGATCGCCGAAATCGCCGCCGTAGCACATGCGTGTCGTGCCGTCGGGCAGCTTGGTCTCGATTGCCTGGTCGATGAAATCCCAAATGAAACCGCCCTGGTACATCGGGTAGCGTTCCAACGCCGTGTATTCGTCCATATTGCCGCACGAATTGCCCATTGCGTGCATGTATTCGCAGGAAATGTACGGCTTCTTTGGACCGTCCGTATGTGCCGGGCTGCCGTCGTTCAGATAGCGTTCGATTTCGTCAGCATGCGCGTACATACGGCTTTCGATGTCCGTCACATCCTCGAATTCGCGCATGTGCACGGAACCCTCGTAATGTACCGGACGATTCGGATCAATCGTGTGCGCGTGGCGATACATCGCACGAAAAACCTCGCCCGCGCTCGACTCGTTGCCAAGCGACCAGATCAGCACGCTCGGATGGTTGTAATCGCGGCGCATCATGCTGTTGATGCGGTCCACGCACGCGCCCTCCCATTCGGGGCGGCTGCCGGGGATGCCGTCTTCAGGACGCTCGACATTGTTTGCCACCCACGTGCCGTGCGTCTCCATATTCGTCTCGTCGATCAGATACAGACCGTACTCGTCGCACAGGTCGTACCAATACTCCTGGTTGGGGTAGTGGGAGGTGCGGATGGCGTTGATGTTGTGCCGCTTGCAGAAAATCACGTCGGAAAGCATGTCCTCGCGGGTGATCGCACGCCCGCGCTTCGCGTCGAATTCGTGGCGGTCCGCGCCCTTGAACACGATGCGCTTGCCATTGAGCGTCATAATGCCGTTTTCGATGCGGAATGTGCGGAAGCCGATCTTCTGCGTCACGGTTTCGATGATGGCGCCGTCATGTCCGACGACGCGTACGGTCAGCGTGTACAGCGTCGGCGATTCCGCGCTCCACGGCGCGATGTTCGTCATTTTGCCGGAATTAAGGGCGATTTCGCCGTTGCAGGCCTGCGTTGATTCCCATACGACATTTCCGTCGCCGTCGCGCAGCGTGCTTTCGATAGTCATCGCGTCGGCGGGGTTGCGCAAGGTGAGTGCCGCGTTGAGTTCGGCGGTGTCGGCCGTACCGGCGGTGTCGGCTGCGGTGTAGTCGGCTTCAAGCTGCACGGTTTCGACGTGCGTATGCGGCTGGGCGGCGAGCTCGACGGAACGGAACAGGCCGTGCAGCCGCCAGAAATCCTGGTCTTCCAGCCAAGAGGCGCTCGAATATTCGTAGCAGGCGACGGTGAGCGTATGCTCGGCTTCGGGGGAATCGGCGGCGTTGCCATTGCCGTTTCGCAGCGCTTCCGTCACATCGAATTCGCTCGGCGTGAATCCGTCCTCGCCGTAACCCACGAACGTGCCGTCAAGCCATACGTAGATCGCGGTGGCGGCACCGTGGAAGGTGAGGCTGACCGTGCCGTCGTTTTCCAGCGTGTGCGCAAGCTGCGCGTCGAGCGCGAATCGACGGCGGTAGATTGCCACATGGTTGTTTTCCGGAATATTTGGCGCCTGCGGATCCTCGTGACCGTCCCACGGATATTGGATGTTGACGTACTTGTTCTTGAGATAGCCGGCCATCTGCAAGTGGCCCGGCACCTCGATCGCGCCGAAATCGCCATCCTCGAAATCGACGGCCGCGAACGGAGCGCTTTCCACGTCCACGTTGCGCGCTTGTTCGATACGAACCTTCCATTCGCCGTCGAGGCTCTGCTTCGGCTCGCTCGTCTCGCCGATGACATATCGGTGGCTGGAATGTGCCGGCTTGCGGTTCGCTGCGAACACCGTCGGATCGGTGAGCCAGCTTGCACTTGCCGTGGTTGCATGTACGATTGCGAGTTCGGCTGTATCTGCCATCTTGCATCCCCCTGTATTACTTGGTGTCACTGCATCGTTGCGGTTGCGCCGTGCGATGTTGCACGACCGTTTAGTAATGAATTTTACTAACTACCGATAATATATCACACTTCATGGTATCGTGCATCCGTCGCGTGCCATGCATCGTTCCGCCACATGTCCATTTTTCACACGCCGAGGATGTGCGATAATAACAGGATGCGCCGATGGCGTCCGCCCGGTGCCCACAACCGCGCAGCGTTGCCTCGCCTTTGCAAAATGCTTGCGATTCCGCGGATTTTCGATTTCCGCGATTCGAGGCATACGTAAGACGGGGGAGAGCTGACTACTCCGCGGCGCTCCCAAGGAGATCACCATGGATGATCGCAAGAAAGATCAGTCCATCCAGTCCCATGCCAATTTTGACGGCGATTCCGCTACGGGCGATCGCACGCAGATTCGGCAGGATCAGCAAAACCAGCAGCCGCCACAAATCGACCCGTCGCTTGCCGACGCGCAAGCCGTGGCCGCATCGCTCGGCGTCGATCCGAACACCGGTCTGAGCCAAGCCGAAGCTGAACGCCGACTCGCGCAATACGGGCCGAACGAGCTCGCATCCGCACCACCCGTGCCAAAATGGAAGAAGTTCCTGGCGCAGTTCAAAGACCCCCTCGTCTACCTGCTGCTCGCTGCCACCGGCATCTCGCTCATCGCATGGTTCATCGAAAAAGCCAACGCTGCGCCAGGCGCGGAAGGCGGCGAAATACTGCCGTTCGACGCCATCGTCATTGTGCTTATCCTTATCGTCAACGCGGTACTCGGCTACATTCAGGAATCGAAAGCGGAAGAAGCCGTCGAAGCGCTCTCCCAAATGACCGCGCCGCAAACCAACGTGCTGCGCGACGGCAAAATCGCACGCATCAACACCGTCGACGTGGTGCCGGGAGACATGGTCGTGCTCGGTGAAGGCGACTCCATTCCCGCCGACGGACGTCTGCTCGCCGCCGCCAGCCTGCGCGTGGCGGAAGCGAGCCTGACCGGTGAAAGCGTACCGGTCGGCAAAAACGTCGACACACTTGCCGAAGCCAAGGCCTTGGGTGATCGCGCCAATATGGTGTTCAACGGCACGTCCGTGACGCAAGGCACCGGCCGCGCAATCGTGACGAGCACCGGCATGCGCACGCAGGTCGGTAAAATCGCGGACCTTCTGCAGGCCACGGATGATGATGACAGTCCGCTGCAGAAGGAAATGAACTACGTTTCCAAGATTCTCGGCATCGCGGTGTGCATTATCGCGGCGGTCGTGCTGGTGGCGCTTGCGCTGACCGAAGGCTTCAACGACATCCACGACGTAATCGATTCGCTGCTGCTATCCGTTTCGCTGGCCGTCGCAGCCGTGCCGGAAGGGCTCGCCGCGATTCTGACAGTCGTGCTCGCGCTCGGCGTGCGCCGCATGGCCGAACATCATGCGATCGTCAAGAAACTGCATTCCGTGGAAACGCTCGGTTCCGCGTCGGTGATCTGCTCCGACAAAACCGGCACGCTCACCCGCAACGAGATGACGGTGGAACGCGTGGTCACGCCGAGCGGTGAGGTGCAGCTGACCGGCACCGGCTATGCGCCGGAAGGCAGAATGATTGCGATTCCCGACGCTGCTCTGTCTGGTTCCGCCGCTTCCGCCGCACAGGTCGAAGCCGTCGCCACGCTCGCCGTGGGCTCGCTGGCCAACGACGGCGAATTGCGCGAAACCGTGACTTTCGGCGCTGTCGAAGCTGCTGGCGATTTAGTTGCGTCCTCATCGGCATGGGAGGCTGTCGGTGACCCGACCGAAGTGTCGCTTATCGTCGCCGCACGCAAGGTGAAGGCCGATCGCAAATACGCCAACTACACGCGCATCGGCGAGATTCCATTCACCTCCGACCGCAAACGCATGGCCGTCGTCGCGCAGGACAACGCCGATGCCGGGCGTCTCACCGTCTTCGCCAAGGGTGCCCCCGACGTACTGCTCGGCTACTGCAGCCGCATCGCGGTCAACGGTGCCGTACGACCGATGACGCAAGGCGATCGCCAGCAGATCCTCGCCGCCGTGGAACGCCTGTCCGCCGAAGCGTATCGTACGCTGGGCCAGGCGTACCGGCCACTCGGCACCGCGTCGCTCGCCGCAGTGCCGGGCGTGCGCATCAACGCCGCCGGTCACGTGGCGGACATCGCCGACCAAAGCGATGTGCTGGAAAGCGACTTGATCTGGGTCGGCATGGTCGGCATCATCGATCCGCCGCGTACCGAAGTGCGCGATTCCGTCGCCGAAGCGCATCGCGCCGGCATCCGCACCGTCATGATTACCGGTGACCATCCGCTTACCGCGGCACGCATCGCCAGCGATCTGGGCATTATTGAAACGGACGGAGACGGCAGCTCGGTCGGCAGCGCCGACCTTAGTAGCAAAGTGCTCACCGGCGTTCAACTCGACGAGCTGCCGGACGAGCAAGCGTTCGACAAGGCCACCCGCGAAATCTCCGTGTACGCGCGCGTCGCGCCGGAACACAAGCTGAAGATCGTCGAATCGCTGCAACGGCAAGGCAATATCGTGGCCATGACCGGCGACGGCGTGAACGACGCGCCCGCCGTCAAAACCGCGGATATCGGCGTCGCGATGGGCATCACCGGCACCGAAGTGACCAAGCAGAGCGCCAAGATGATCCTCGCCGACGACAACTTCAGTACCATCGTCGAGGCGGTGCGCGAAGGCCGTGGCATTTTCGACAACATCCGTAAGTTCCTGCGCTATCTGCTGAGCTCCAACGTCGGTGAGGTCTTCACCGTCTTCGGCGGTGTGATGCTCGCCGGATTCCTCGGCATCACCCAGCCTGGCAGCCAAGGTGTCACCGTGCCGCTGCTCGCCACGCAGCTGCTGTGGATCAACCTGCTTACCGACGCAGCTCCGGCGCTCGCCATGGGTGTCGACCCGTCCACCGACGACGTGATGGCCCGCAAGCCGCGCAAACTCACCGATCGCGTGATCGACGGGCAGATGTGGGGCGACATCATTTTCATCGGTTTGATTATGGCTGCCGTCACGCTGATTGGCATGGACATGCACCTCGCCGGAGGTCTGTTCACGGACCGTTCCGTGGATGCTGTCGGACATGATGCGCAAATGACTGAGGCGCGCACGATGGGCTTCACCATCCTTGTGTTTGCGCAGATGCTCAACGCGCTGTGCTCTCGCTCGCACGACCAATCGGTGTTCGTTGGACTGTTCGCTAACAAATGGCTGTGGGGTGCGATTGCGTTGTCTGCGCTGTTGCAGGTGGTGGTGATTTACGTGCCGTTCCTCAACACCGCGTTCGGCACGATGCCTCTGTCCGCCGGCGCGTGGGTCGAATGCCTTGGATTGGCGATGGTCGTGCTCGTCGCGTCCGAATTGCGCAAGTGCGTCCTGCGTATGATGAGCAAGGCGTGACGCGCAATGCAATGTGCCGAGCGTGAAACATAATGTGAAACGTAAGGCGTGATGCGCAAGTCCAACTACTGATACGAATCACCCGCAACGGGGGTCGGAAAGGGTATTCTGCTCAAAGCAGCCCGTTTATCATCATTCAAGGGAAGAATATGTTGAACAACGACCCCCAGGGCGGCAATTCGGCGTATAACAATCACAACGCATCAAGTGGTAACACTCCGAATATGCCGTCTCAGCCGACCCAGCCGTCTCAGCCGACCCAGCCGGCTCAGTCCGCCCAGCCGGCTCAGTCCGCCCAGTCTGCTCAGTCCGCCCAGTCTGCTCAGCCTGTTCAGCCTGCGGCTCCGCAGCAGCCGCGGGCACAAGCCCAGCAGCCGCGTGCCGCATATCCGCAGCAGCCGGTTGCGCAGCCGTCTGCGCAACCGCAGGCTCAGCAGGCTTTCTCACGGCCATCCATGCCGCAGCCGGGGTATCCGCAGCCCGGATACCAGCCTGCACAGGCGTGGCCGCCGCAGCAGCCGCAACCCGGCTATCGCACTCCCCGGTCGGGCTACCAGCCTCAGCAAGTGCCTGCGCCACAATTCGGGTACCAGGTTCCGCAATCGCAACAGCGCCCGCCTATGCCGCAGCCGCAGTCGCAGCCTGTGCAACAGGCGCAAGGGCAGCCGGCATATCAGCTGTACCAATCGCAGCAATATGCGCGTCCGCAATCGGCTCAGGCTATGCCACAACCGCAGTCGCCGCAGCAGTTCCAGCAGCGGGCGCCGAAAACGCAGCAGACCGCACAGCAGCCTACGTCGCGGCCCGCGCAACAGTCGGCAAAGCAGCCTACGCAACAGAAACCGGATGATGAGTCAACCGATAAGAAGCCGGATAAAAAGACTGGTTGGAAGGCGTTCCGCACGCCAATCATCGCTTCCGTCGTGGCGGTCGTGCTCGTCATCGTTGGTTGCGTCGGCTACGCCGCCTATCGCGTGACCGATCATAACAACGAGAAGAAGATCGCGTACTCCAAATACCTCGACAGCAAGAATTACGATCTTCAGGAACCCCAAATCGACCTTCCCGAAGACAATGCGTTCGAGCTTCAATTCGATGACGGCGTCAAATTCGACTGCATCAAGAGCGAGCTGGACAATTGGGGTGGTTCCAAAGCCGTCGATGGCAAATATGCGAAAGTGTATGCGGATGCCGGTTTGACCCAGGAAATCCCCACAAATCTCACCGTATTCGACGATGAGCCTCATCAGGTGCGGGTGACTCCCGGCAATGTTTTCCTGTACGACCAGACGGGACAGAAAGCAGACAAGAGCGACGTCAACAACAAGCGAGACAAAGACTTCGGATCGACTTGGTACGGGTACGGCGGATACTATCTCGTCCGCTATTACGGTGCCAACGGCAAGAAGCTCAAACGTCCCGAAATGACGTATTTCACGGTGCAGAACGATGTGAATTCCAAGAAATTCAGTCTGGACGCACCCACAAACGTGTCTACGACCGTGAGCCCCAAGGGCGGCCTGAGTATCAGCTGGGACAAGGTCTCCGGTGCGGATGAATACCGAATCTATATGCGCGAGGACGATAACACCACCATCTCACGGAAGGAAGGCAACGCGGGATCGTCCTTCTCTCTGATCGGCAAGCTCAAGGGAGACAAGACCTCGTTCGATTCGATCGATTTCGATACGAAACTGAAGAAAGCGCAGGCGGACGCGAAGAAAACCCAGGGATCCGATGGGTATATGCCCAATTGGGATTTCGATGATCAGAACGATTCGTTAAGCCACTTCGTGGTGGGCGATACCGAGGATGACATCATTCTGAATCGTAGAATCGCCGAGAACAAAGGTTTCGACGAAGGCCTGAAACTCAGCAACTACGTGCCTGGCAATGACAACGTCAAACGCGTTTCGGTGTCCGTCGTTGCGGTGAAGGGCGAACGCCGTTCCCCGTTCCAGTTCACCTCCATCAACGGTCTGCTGTCCAGAATACCGGTCCGGACAGCTAGCTTCACGGAAATAGAAGCGGCCAAGGATCTCTGGGACAAGCCCGTGGATGAGTTCAAGAGCCAGCTCGTCGCTTATCTGAGCATGGCCGACGGCACCGTCAAACGCGTGGCCAAAAAACTCGACTTCGACCATGTGGTCCAGAAGGCCGACAAACCGTCGAAGATCTATATTCCCTTCACGATCAACAATGCGGTGCTCAAAGGCTATATCGGCGTCGACCTTGAGGATTTCGGAAACGATATCGGGCAGGTCAAATCCATCGCCTCCGCCACGTTCGCGGACTACGAGAAGCAGGGAGTGACTACCGGCGGCCTGAGTTCCATGCCCAAGATGACGGACGCCGAAGCCGAGCAATACAAGAAGGTCAAGCCGTCCACCGAGACGCCTGATGTTCCCTACAAGGTCAACGGTTCCACCCCGTATGTCAGATTCATCGCCGCGAACCTGTTGGCGGGGAACCAGGTCATGGACATCACCAAGTTCAAGAATGATGGCATTGGCTCCACGTCGTTCGACGATGCTGTGGGCGAGGCCGTGTACCAGAATCCGCTAATTCTCGCCGGCACCTATGCGACGCAGGTCACCGAATCCAAGGGTCGTTCGATCGGAATCGTCAAGTTGTACTCTACTCCGGAAGCGAGCCCGACATCCGAACGTGATGAGCTGAACGCCCTGTTCAAGCGGGTCGCGTCCGAGATAACGAATGACGGCATGACTCCGGAGCAGAAGGCTGCGGCCATCGACGCATGGGTTTGCGCGCATATTGATTACGATTACGACGCATTCAATGCCAGCAAATCCGTTGAGGCCGGGCAGATGACCAATACGGAACGGGACCAGCAGTATCCGCATGCGTGGAATGCCACGGCGGTCACGACGGGTAAGGGCGTGTGCATGTCGTATGCCTACGCGTTCAAGGGCATTGCCGATGAGGCCGGCCTGAGGAGCATCGTCGTATTGGGCAACGCGTACGGCGATGACGGACAGGGCGGCGCTCACGCGTGGAACCTTGTCAAGGCATCGGATGGTTCCTGGCGTACCGTCGACAGCACGTGGAACGACAACGGTTCCCTGTCCATGCAAGACTGGCTGATGATCGACCAGGACAAGCCCGCCCAAGGGTACCGCAAGTACAATTCCCAGGCGTTGGTGGACGCGCAGATCGATTCGGTCCCCGGTTACCGTGCGCACATGGAGTGACGCCGTCGTTCGCGCGCCCGTCGTTTCGCATCCGTCTTATAGCGCCGCCGCGCTAGACTGGATGGCGTTTGACGGGCGTGCGCCGATTGCGTGCCTGTCGCTTGACGATTGTTCCGGCGTTTTTTGGAGGAATTTCGATGCTGCTGTCCGATCGCGACATTCTCGCCGCACAGGCCGACGGTCATATCTCACTCGATCCGTGGACCCCGGAGATGGTGCAGCCGGCGTCGATTGACGTGCGATTGGACCGTTTCTTCCGTTTGTTTAACAATCATGCGTACACGTACGTGGATCCGGCTGAGAATCAGGGCGAGCTGACCGAACAGTTCGAAGTCAAACCGGACGAACCGTGGATCCTGCACCCGGGCGAGTTCGCGCTCGGGTCCACATGGGAGTATGTGAAGCTCGATGCATCCATCGCGGCTCGTCTTGAAGGCAAAAGCTCGCTCGGTCGTCTCGGCATCCTTACCCACTCCACCGCGGGCTTCATCGACCCTGGCTTTGAAGGTCATATCACGCTGGAATTGTCCAATGTGTCGACACTGCCGGTGAAGCTGTGGCCGGGCATGAAGATCGGCCAGATGTGCTTCTTCCAGCTGAGCTCGCCGGCCGAGCATCCGTACGGTTCCGCCACGACCGGTTCGCACTATCAGGGCCAGCGCGGTCCGACCCCGAGCCGTTCCTACGTGAACTTCTATAAGGCCGACATCACCGACTAATCCGACTGTTCTAACTGACCCGGATCTACAGGATGCCCGGCGCGATGTTGTGCGCGGCAAGCCAATCGCGCAAATCGCTGAACTCCTCCATACTTACGGAATGGTCGAGCCCACGATAGCTTTTCTCCGTAAGGAACGTGTGCTCGTCCAGCCACGCGGCGGTCGCGAACAGTTCCGGCATGGGAATCACGGTATCGTTCTTGCCATAGCCGAAGAACGTCGGAATGTTGAGTTCAGCCACGCGATCGTCCGCCGGCGCGGTTCCCGCAACAGTGCCGGGCGCAAGAAAACCGGACAACGAAATCGTCGCCGCGTAGCGTTCCGGGTGCACGCGCAGCAAGTGAATCGCCAGCAGACCGCCCTGCGAAAAACCAATCGGCACCACGGCACGGTCGTCGGGAATGTTCGCCGAAACCCAATCGTCGATTGCTTTCGCTGCGGCGAATGCGTCACGGTCCAAATCCTCGCCGGTATCCACACAATCATGCAGCCACGAGTACGCGCCGGGTGCAAAGCGGCCAGCCGGCTGCAACGTCAGCGGCGCGCGCAACGAGGCGAAATCGTTGTATGGCGCGACGTAGCGCATCATGTCGGCCAAGTCCGTCTCGTTCGACCCCCAGCCGTGCAGACACAGGAACAACGGTCGTTTCGGCGCCGCGTTGCTTCCGCCGCGCGAATACTGCACGTGCGTGATCTGCAGCGGTTCGCCGAATCGCCCCGGTACCACGTTCGATTCGCGGCCGATTAGTGCCGTTTCGTCATGCTCGTTGTTGCTTGCTTCGTTTTCGATTGCGTCGCTCATACCTTCTCAATATAGCGTGCGATTGTGGCGCGGGAAAGACCGCGGGACGGACCGTGGAACGGTGGTCGGAACGGGCTTCGGAAAGCGGCTGGAACAGCGACGGAAAGACGTCCGGAAAAGCGTCCGGAAAGACCGCGGAAAAGCGTCCGGAAAGACCGCGGAAAAAAGAAGACCCCGGTGGGATTGGCCACCGGGGAGAGAAAGGAGAGAGAAGAAGAAAGGGTTCAATTTTCGGGAACTTCGCGGCTCCCGGTCGGCTTGTGGTGCTGACAATTCATATATAAACATCCGATTCTGAGTGGACGTCTGGTGTTTTCTGGGAACTTCCTGAGAATTCCGTACGGGGGCACCCTGGCGTGGCGTGCTGGCGCCACGCCAGATCGTCAGATCTGCGCGTCGGCGTCCACGCTCATCACATACACGTTGCGTCGCAGCTGCTTGCTTTGCGCACGCGTGATGTCGCCGGCCTCATACATGTCCTGGATCACGCCCAGCTCGATGCCGTAGCTTTCGCGCTTGACCTCCTCGGCCTGTTCCTGCGCTTCGGCGCTGATGCCCATATTCGGACGCGCCCTCAACGCGGATTCGCTGCGTCGGTAGTCCAACAGCAGGCCGGAGCAGTGCTCGGTGTTGTACGTGTCGCCGCCCATCTCCTCATACAGTCGGTCGATCACATGTTCGATCGCATCCACCTGCACCACACGCGTATGCGCGAACAGCTCATCGTCGCTGAACAGCGGGGTCGTGCGCCGGATACGGCTGTTCACGCGTTTCGCCAACGTGCCCATGCGCCGCTGCAGCGCCTTGTACCGGCCTTTGACGCGCCAGATCATACGGCCTGAATTGTGTGCGGTTTCGATGTGGCGCA
>ERZ1034880.284-NODE-284-length-16819-cov-5.445717_pt1 | contig 16819 bp, 16 predicted proteins | sample MGYA00520630_ERZ1034880 | MGnify/ENA primary metagenome ERZ1034880 (study PRJEB33766, sample SAMN09781725) | gut metagenome | biome: gut microbiome | host: Homo sapiens | place: Madagascar | study: EMG produced TPA metagenomics assembly of the PRJNA485056 data set...
CCACAGGAAGAGATTGTTCAATAATATTCGGTGAGTCTGTAAGGAGAGTTTTTTCAATGTGCTCAGCCGCAGTCGGTAAAGTTACTTCGATCTGTTTAGAATTCTCCATAGAAGGAGTAGCTTCGATTGTTGTATGTTTAACCACAGGAAGAGATTGTTCAATAATATTCGGTGAGTCTGTAAGGAGAGTTTTTTCGATATACTCCTGAGCTGCGGTCGGTAGAGTTACCTCGATTTTGGTTTGTTTAACAGTTGGAGCGACTGCTGCAATGTTTTCCTGTGTTTCAGGCAGAGTTTTTTCTATATGTCTCAATGGTGCGGTTGGCAGCGTTATGTCTGTTTCTCTTTGTGCTGCCGTTTGCCGGGGGATGGCTCCCGTATTGATTTCTACTGTCTTTTCAACATTGCTATTTTGAAATACAGGAAGATGAATCTCTGTCAGACGTTTTGAAAGTTCGAATGGTGTTTGGATTCGCCGGTCAAGATTTTTTTCGGTCATATCAGCGATTAGCTGTGCGATGTTTTCCGGGATGGAAGGAATAATTTGCCGCACATTTGGGACCGGGGTTTCAGAAACGACTTGCGATAAAATCTGGATGGTGCTTTTCCCTTCATATGGCCGCCGTCCGGAAAGCATTTCATAAAAGACAATTCCAAGACTGTAAATGTCCGCCCGGCAATCAACCTTCCCGGAATCTTTTGCCTGTTCCGGAGACATGTACGCAGGTGTTCCGAATACGGAAGCCGCCATTGTCAGCATGGTATCCTGCTCTTCCAGTGATTTTGCAATGCCGAGGTCCGCAAGTTTTGCGGACCCATCGGCGGCAAACATAATATTATCCGGTTTGATATCCCGGTGAACCATTCCATGCTGAAATGCCGCTTCAAGAGCGGAGGCTATCTCTGTAACGATTCGCAATGATTCAGCGAGCGGGAGAAACGGTTGTTTTTTCAAACGGTCACGTACACTTCCGCCCGGCACATAATCCATGACGATATAAAACATTCCGTTTTCCGGATTTTTTCCTGCATCATGGACTTCGATCAGATTCGGATGTTTGATTTTGCATGCCAGTTTGGCTTCCCGGATGAAGCGGCTGACAAATGAGTTATTGCCCGAATCGGAATTCAGACTCAGCACTTTCAACGCAAAAAGCGAATCCAGAATATTGTGCCGGACGAGATAGACGGCTCCCATGCCGCCGCGTCCCAACTGTCTTTCTATTGTATATTTTTCAAACACTGATCCTGGAGTCAGTTGCTGAGAGAGACTTTTCATCCGGGCTGTTTCCTCTTGCTGTTAATTAAAAATCGGAGTTTTGGAGAGTTCCCAGAGAGCCCCGTTCATTGCTTGACACATCAGCCTGGCATACATGCTGACATCCATTCCGTTTCGAGCGTAAAGCCAGTGAATAAGGTAGTCTCTTCCACGGTAGTCGTAATTCCAGATGACTTTTCCTGTTGCGCGTTCAACGAGTTCAAATTTAACCCAGAGTTCATTCTCTGAAGTCCCATTCGGAGCTCCGAGAATCCAAAGGACCGGCGCCAGAAAATAGGTGATGCCATAGGAATAAACGCATCCGCTGTAATACGTGTTGGTAAATATTCCGCGCCAAATGTAATCGGTTCGGGCTTGTTCCATTGAATTTGCGCGTAAAACTGAGGCAAACAATCCGGACTCGCGCAAACTTTTTTCAGCGGCGTCCGCGAGATCCTCTTTGGGATTGAAGTGAAAACGTTTGACGGTGACAAAATCACTGCTGAATTCCGGTTCTTCTTTTTCGACATAACCTGCCGGAATGAGCGGGAGAAGCCCGAGCCAGAAAGACCCGTGATCGCCCGCCGGGTGAGCTGCCGCCTGACCGGCCTGCATCGGGTCAAAGTATTTTGTCCCGCGCTGATCAAGAAATGGCATGACTGAAACTGTTTTTCGGGCCATGCCTTCTGCACGGAATTTTGACATTCCGCCTGTTTCGTAGGAATAGTCAAACATCGCCACTCCGGAACATCCGGAAAGCATTGCGGCGGTCATGGCTCCTGCGAGAAATTTCATGGATTTTTTCATTTTGTTTACTCCTGTTTTGGCATCTGTGTAAGTTGTTGGTTCTTTGATTCAAGTGTTCTCTGACTGAGGATGGTTGCTATATGCATGGTTGAAACCATGCGGCAGAGTTCGATTGTAAAAAATTTTCTGTCCATTTGGTGTTTCTGTTATTCCTTCGGGCTTAGTGTCCGGTATGGGCCGGATGGCATTGCCGGATTGCCGCGGTTTACTCCTTTTGAGGCTGATACGAAGCCGGACATTTTCTTCCATGAAGCCCGGAGATCCAGCATCCCGGATATGTGAAGTTCATCCTTGTGAGCTGAAGTCTGAATGTTGGTAAGCATGGTGAACGGGGATGCCTTTTGTTGCTGTATGCCGCTGACGATGATTCGTATTTGCTGGGCGTAATGGGAGGCAAGGGCTTCTTCGCGGAATTTCAGAACGGCATTTAACAGAAGATAATCTCCTTGAACCCGTCCGACCAAAGAAACAGCGTGCAGCATTTGTAAAAATGATTTTAATTGCAATGTCCCAGGTTCTTCCGGATATGAAAATTCTGTGAAGCGTCTTGTTTTTACGAGTACGGCGAAAGAAAGATCCTGCTGTTTCATCAGTGAAATCACTGGCGACGGCTTTGCGGGGACTGGCGTCAAGCCAAGTTTGGATTTTTCTTCGGAATTCAGTTCTGCCCGGAAATGAATCCGGTTGTCTCCTTCACGGATCAGAGACAGATTTATCGGAGGAGTTCCGCTGATTTCCAGAGGATATTCAAAAGCTGGCAGTTTCCCGAATTTTGATTGCTGGATGGCCGGACCGCCATTTTCCTTATTCACTTTGAGAAGCTTTTCGATGTCTTTCCCGAGATCTCCGGTGATGTCCGCAACTCCGACCAAAGAACAGCGGAACGGAGAGATTGAGTTGATGTAAAGATTTACGACACCTTCAAGATCCCGCCCGAGAGTGTTGAAAAGCGCGTCTTCCTTATCTTCTTCTAATGATTTTTTTCGATCTTTCTGAATCAGTTTCCAAAGATCCGGAGTCATTGCTTTTTCCGCTTGGCGTGTGTTTACGTAAACAACAGTATCTGCGGATGGCGAAACGTAATCCAGCAGAGAAGAGTTGCTGTCTGCTGCATTTGTATTGCTGCCCAGCAGAACTGCACAAAGTATTCCGCTTTTCCAATAGCGATTCATCTTTAGTCGATCCTTTCTTCTGAAGTTTTTAACAGATAACGGTTTTCCGCTGCGGCATCCTCTTCTTGCGGAAGCATTGCCGGCAGAATGGAGGCTGTGGAGCAGCAGATCATGGTGAAATTGTCTTTTGCTCCGGCTGCTTGAATTTTACGGACAAGGTGCTGAATTACGGCCGAAGAGTCCGTGTTGCGCTGAAATGCTTCGGCAATTACGGAGTCCGGGCACATGCTTGTCAATCCATCGCTGCAAAGCAGAAAACGGTCTTCGGGACAGACTTCAATTTCCGTCCACTCCGGAATGATTGCGCCGGAGACTCCAATGGCTCGAGTCAGAAGACGGGCTGCAGGAATATGTTCCAATGCTTTTATTCCGAGCTTATCGAATTCCATGCCGATGGAATGATCGTGAGTTAAAAGCGCGAGTTCTCCATTGCGCCAGCGGTAGATGCGGCTGTCGCCGACATGACAGAGCCATGCATTTTGCGGATTCCATGAATCGGCGAGAAAAAGAGCCAGCGTGGATCCCATCTGCAGAAAATTATGGAGTTTTGCATATTCAAAAATTTCGCGATTGGCCCGGAGAATTGCCTGTTGCACATTGCACTTCCGGAGTCCCGGGGAATCTGCGGCGGTTCCAGTGATGGCTTCTGTTATGCGATCTTCGACAATTTGCGATGCCAATTCCCCTGCGGAACCTCCGCCCATGCCGTCGGCAACCAGACAGCAGCCGTCCTCCGGGAGAATTGCGTAAGAATCCTCGTTGTTAGAGCGGACATACCCGGGGTCGGTCCATGCTTCGAATTGAAAATAGGCGAAAGACGGATTCATTTCCGGTTGATTCCCCATGCAAATACGGTTTTATTTTTCCCGGAAGGCCAGATCATCATGATGAGTTCTTCCTGCCCTTTGTTCCAGCAGACAAGGATTGAACCGGCTGTCTGATCGGTTACGATTTCATGTTTGAGTTTGAACCCCGCATTGGCAACATTTTTCATCAAAGCAGCTTTGCCCTGTTCAAGCGCGAGCGGGAGAACCCCGTTCATCCTCCATGTCTTGCCCGATTCATTCCGAGCCAATTCTTGTGTATTCTCCGGCATTTTAAACGGTTCCGCCGCGATTGCACTGATGATGAACAGTGTGAAAAAAAATGTAAAAAACAGCTTCATTTTTTGTCTCCTGAAAGATTTGTGTTAAAGCCAATCCCCGATTATGGATTCTCCGGAAAAAGGCCAAAGGACACGATGGTATTCAATGGCGCTTGCCGGATTGGGGACATTAATGCTCGGAAGTGTAAAATCAATGTCGATATTCGGAAATTCAGGTATACTGGGAATGGGAATAACATCGTCGCCACTGTCCACGTTATTGTCCCAGCCAGGAAGATTAATGACTTCTCCGTAATTGTCAGGGTTTGTGAGTCCTTCATTGATATAATAACTGCGATTCTGTTCCTCCATAGTCGTTTTCATATTCAAGATAAGATATGACAATGAGTGCGCCCGATCCTTTGGTGATTCTTCGTCTGAATGAGGCAGCCCTTTTTCAGAAATATTCTCCACAATGATATGTGAGCCCAATGCGTCTTTATCGCTTTCCTCATCGGCTTCATTCCGGATATTGATTACGGCATTCGGATCACCTTCCTTCTGAATTTTTTGTTTCAGGCTATCAGGAAGAGCTTTGGGGTTGAACGCTGTCGCTCTGACCAGTTCGGATGGATTCATGTGTGCGGCATAGGCGGCAAGCGAACCGCCGGATGAAGTTCCGGTAACCCGGATTGTCATTTTTGTTGAAGATTTTCCCTGATTATGTTCAGCTACCGCTTGTTCTAATGATTTCAGTATTTCTGAGGCGGCTTCATATTGTTCTGGAGATAAATCTTCTGTATCACTGAATGCAAGAGCTATGGTAGAACCGTCTTTTTTCATGTAAAGAGTTCCTTTTATGCCGTTTGGTCCTTCAAATTTTCCTGTTAATCCGTTGTAGTCTACCAATTTCAGGATTCCGATAGTTGCGGAAGTATAACCATCGGGGATACCGAGACCGTTTTTATCGGCAGATGAGGCAATGCTGGCGTCTTCCAGTAAACTTAGCTGTTCTGCATGTTTCAGGTCGCGGAATTTGGTCTCTCCCAGCACTGAGAGGGAGCAGATAATCATCAGAATTGCTGAAACAAAAAATTTCATGGTTTAGAATCCTAATATAGTTTCGATGATGTTGACGATTGTTCCGACTAGGTTGTCGCCAGTCGGAGCCGGCCATCCTGTTTTGAATGTCGGGAAATAATACAGTTTCCAGTAGCCAAGCAAGGAGTCTACCTTTTCGCGTTCATCACCGCCCATTCTGCGGACAACCAGAATTTCTCCTTCTTTTCGAGTAAGACTGTAGGATCGTTGATACAGCGGTTTTGTCTTTTGATTGTTGTTTGCATTCGCCTCCTCTGGGTACATGACACTGGATATGGCGAGTGCTCCAAGGTATACTCCGGATATCCGGTTCATTTCCAGCTGCATGTTGGCGGTATAGAAGGAATACCATGGATTTTTGCATGGTATTTCGACTCCTCCCGCCTTTGAGGTGAACTTGGATACTCGGATTCCGTTTGTGCGGGCATAGCTCCACATTGGAGTCTCTTCATCCATCTGGTATTCATACGCGTTCCGGATTGCGAAACGGATTGGAGCCCGGCGGATAAGTTCTTTGTTTATCAGCCCTCCGGCATCAAACCTGTCGTCCTGAATCCATGCCAGATTCCGGTTGGATTCCTGCAAATAAACTTTGCCGAGCATAATATCCAGAAGCAGAAGAGTTCCTCCAATCAGAAAAAGATAAATGGGCAGAACCAGAATAAATTCCAGCATGACGGATCCTTTCTGCTCTTTCTGTATTTTTTGAATGATTTTCATCGTTGTCTCCTTACAGCCATTTCCCTCTCCAGAGATAATAAAGGTTCACTTTTTTGGCATCTTTCCCTTCCGGAATTTTTCCATCAAGGTTAAGAGAAACTCTGGTGCTTGGAGTTGCCGCTCCGGGAATCGGAAGATAGATCTGATCCGCTGCAGGTTTCCAGATTCCGACGAGATACGGGTGGCCAAATGTGATGAAATCAGGATCTTCCCAAACCCAGTTTTCCCCACATCCAAGGGATTTTGCATCATATTTGTCTTTGTTCCATTTGAGGCGTGCAACCCTTTGGAATTCGGGGGATTGGTAAATATATGTTTCCCGTGCAGTTTTGTCTACAGTGTTGTAAGATTTTTCTATTTTTTCCCCGTTTTTATGCTCAATAGAGTGAAACAGAAGGGCTTTTGCCCCTGAGAAGCGAACGGGCAGGAGAGTTGCATCCCAATCCGTTTCACAAAGATTCCAGTTCCAACGGAGCTGCATTGATGACACTCCGCATGGACAGCCATCCCAAATAGCGGCGTGAGATTGTTTTTCCAGATTTGTCCGAGTCAAAGCATTCGGATTGTTTGGATCATCCCAGTTCATTACTTGCCCGTTTGTAACAGAATGCCAAGTCTTGTCTTCAGGAGAATAGACCAGAGGGGTGCCATTATAAAACAGATTTTCCGGATCACTGGTCGGATCATAGACTACTTGGTATTTGCGAGGTTGATCGTAGTGTCCCTCTCTGCGTGTATGCCGGACTCCGGCACGCGCGGCGGACATGGTCCACATGTAATAGAACTGGGCTTTCTTCCCATATTTTTTTTGCGGGACGTTGAATGCGGAAAAAATCGTTTTGTCATTATTCTCCTGTGTGACGTTATCGCCCAGCATACTGAAAAGGCGTACAAACGGATTTACATGTTTCATTGCCGCACCGACATAAATGGTTCCTTCTCCGCTGAAAAAACGTTCATTCAATACCCACGGTTTGCAGATGGCTCCGACATAGCGGTTGTCAAAAATTTCCTTGTCGTCTCCATAGATGCGGGCATGTCCACGGAGAGGTGCTGCGTAAAGTTCATTTCCTGGACCTTCACGTCCAGAGTTTTCTTTTATTACTCCAATATCCCAGCTTCCATCTGGAAAAATTGCGCAACTTTCATATTCATCTCTTGAATAACTGGTGCTCCTGATTAAGCCTTTTAATGGCTTTAAAAAACCGTTAGAGCCTAAATCAAAAACATTATTCATGTATCCATGTTTATTGCCGGAGATTTGTTCTGCATCCAGAGGTGGAAGGTATTTTAGCAACCATGCAGGGGCCCCATAGTTGCTTCCAAGATACTTAGGTTTTGCTCCGCAAAACCATTTAGGGACTTGCCAATGCCCCCATCCCTTCATATCTATTCCTCGAATACTTTTTTCTTGCCATCCACAGTATGCTCTTTTCTTGTTAATAAACATACAAATGATAAAATCCTCGGCATTGCGTTGGAGACAAAACCATTTAGATGTAGCCCACTCATATTCAGCGTAAAGAGATGTCGTTGTAGTTGTTATTTTTTTGCACATCCCAATTGGTGTTGATTTTAGATCGTTGCGGCAAGATGGGCTGATATCAATTTTGTGTGAAATGTATGTATTTATAATGCTAAATACATTTGAAGCTAATTTTTCAAAAAGTGTGTTATTGGGTAAACTTGGCGTTAGAAAATCCCATTTAAATATGTGGTTTCCTCGATCTATACGGTGGTTGAATACTCCCGCTTTAGTGTCATTGATATTGGCGTCTTTATAGACTCTTTGAATTCCTAGTCCTTCTTCTTTGCGTATAGTTCCTGTCAAGATGACTTTGTCATTAACATGCCCGGAAGTCCTTCCTCGATAAGCTGGACCTCCTTTATTCGTTTCTGTTTCTTGTGCTAAAAAACAGGGATGAATATTTTTATCTTTGTCTTCGCGGCTGTCTTTATATAATCCAGCTCCTCGGATGAACCATTGATCTACACCATATGCCTTTTTCCCTGGAATCCAAGAGTTGAAATGTTTCGCAAGAGGTGTTTTGTAGTTCCCCATATTCAAAAACAGTGATTCTTCAGGTTCTGTGTTATGTAACGGGGAGAAAAAACTTTTTGCAGGAGTTGTATAGTCTTCAGTATATGGGTTTGTGGCATGTGGAATACTGATGGATATGTAATAGTCTTTTAATGCGTTTTTGACTGTTCCTAAACGACCGTCAATGAGCATATTTTTCAATGTGTTTTCTGCTGTTACACGCATTGAAAGCTCCATTTGTTTGTTAATAGTGCTTAAAACATTGTTCAAGGCCAGAATATTTTTTTTGTCTGAATCAATCAGAATACCAAGTCGGTATGCCCAGTCCTCAGGCTTATTGCTTGGAAAATTATTATCGAAGACTCTCCCGAATCCATCCAGAATGTTTTTGAAAATACTTGAATCTATCGGGATTGTAGAAGGAATAAGAGGTTGGCCATTGAATGTTATGGTGCTTTGTGTTGAGCCTTTGACATTGCTGCACCACCAGCCACGTCTTGTTCCTTGGTAATCTCCGTCTTTTTCATGCCAGTCATTGCATTTTGCTTGAAACATCATGCTGATAACCGCTGTTACTGCAATTTCTGCAATAGCCCACCACCCACGATTGGGGTTAAAGGCCATCGGGAGCTGTTCACAATATTTTCGTGCATTTTCTTTGTCTTCATTAAATCTTTTGCATGTCAGTCTCAGCCAGCGATAAGTGATATAGTCCATCTGCCGGTTGGTCATCTGAACATAGGTCCATGCCATTGCGCGGTTGACGGTAGCCATGCGGCTCAAACCGTCGGCCTGGACGACGGCTGCCGAATATGCGGCAGCATCACAGGCGTTCTGCAGTTTGATTCGCTGATGAATGGTTTCACCCACGGCGTAAATGGAGGCGCAGAGCACAAACAGAAACAGGAAGATTGCGAGAGTCGACATCAGAACAAAGCCCCGCGCATCGCGGTGCAGATCTTTGATTCTATTCCAGAGATTTTGCAAAAGTTTTTTCATGATGAGAGTGCCTTTCTTTACCATATTTTACTGACGTTCGGGATAAGAGGATATGTATCCGTTTTGTAAGGTTTCGCCAAAGTGCAAGTTTGGGTAATGTCGATGTTGTAGTATTCGATGCTGTTTTTCTTGTGATAGTTCCGGTTCATTTCCAGCCAAGTGTCTATCTGATCCCCGTGCGGAGCCGTAAATCCTTCGATTCCGATTGGCTGCCGGTCAAGCATTTCGGGTTTTACTTTCATCTGGTTCAGAGCAAAGAAATAGGCAACCACCGGAGCTCCAAGCGGGATAAACAGAGGACATTTAAAGTTTACGCTGACCGTAACCGCAGGAAATTGTTCGTGAACAGACGCCATTCTTTCTTTTTCTTTTTTTGAAATATTTTTACCATCTGTAATTTTTTCGAATTCCACAACACGGACAGAAATCTGTCTTTTTATTTTAGAAGAAAGAGGGACCTGATAGAAGCCAATACGGAAATTCTGATAGTTTTCTCCGTCCAGAGACCAGCTGATCCAGGAGAGCGCCGTGCAGGCGACATGGTGTACAACGCCGGTGCGAATCCAGCCTTCCGTATCCCAGCTGCCGTCATCTTGTTCCCTGGCGCCGTAATCCGCGGGATTGTAGACCAGGGCTGCGCGGGCGCCGCAGTAGGCGGCATAGTATGTTACCTGCTGGGCAACCCAGACGAAGGTCAGCTGAATCAGCAGGAATATGATAAGAATGAAAATCGGAAGCACGAGAACCGCTTCCAGCATCATGGAACCTTTCGAGTCAATGCGTTTCATGGCTGCACCTCCAGCGCCCATGCGTAAAACAGTGTCAGAATTGTTCCGATTGCAATGGCGACGCCAAACGGAACCCTGCCTTTTTCATCTTCGCGCGGCGGCAGTTTTTCCGCTCCGGCTTTCCGGTCATAGCGCCAGTCGAAAATACTCCGCAGATTGTGCTTGAGACGTCCGGAGCTGACCGCTCCGAATGCCATCATGACGAGTCCGAGAACGAGTCCGCAAATCGAAATGAAAAGCAGTCCCGCACAGCTGAAGCGCAGTCCGAAGAAGATTCCTGCTGCGAAAATCATTTTGAGATCGCCGCCTCCCGCCCCTCTCATCAGAAAGGGGATCAGGAGGAATGCGGCGCAGAGAAGACCTCCAAGGAGTCCGTCGACAAATCCGGATATCCCGCCGAACACCAAACGCCAGACGAGTCCCAGCACCGCCAATCCGAGTGTCAGGGAATTCGGCAGCAGACGGAACTTGCAGTCCTTCCAGCAAAGAATCGCCAGAAGCGGTGTTACAACACAGAGCGTATAAATCCAGTACATGTTGATGACTCCTTGGAAGGTTCGCTAGTTATTCCTCGCCCTGACCGTTGGCAATGGCTTTTGCATTGTCTTCAGCGGTATTCAGCTGTGTCGAGAGATTTGCTTTTTCGCCATCGCGTTTCTGCTGCACCCCTTCAATTTGAGAATTGCTTGTGGACTGCGTAACGCCGATGATCTGTCCGAGCATGCTCTGGAGGCTTCCGCTGAACACGATGACAAGTCCGACGATCGCGGCGGCGACGAGAAGAGCGATGACAATGTATTCCATTGCAACAGCACCGCATTCTTCTCCGAGGATCCGGCGAAGGATTTTTCCGCAAAGAGTGTTCTTTGCCCGACTGAATTTAAGTTTTTTCATTTTACCCTTTTCTCCTTTATGTTTTATTTTAGTTTAAGGGGTTTTCTGTTTTTCGTGTTATATGAGCATAAAAGTTCAGACTTTTAATCTGCTGGGAAGGGATCTCCCGGTCTGCATACTCCGCCCTCCGATCCGTCTCCGGAGCTGCCGGTTCCACCTTCTGCTCCCTGTCCGTTTGCGATGGCTTTGGCATTGGATTCCGCGCTTGACAATCCGCTGCTGAGAGCTCCTTTGTCGGTATCGCGCTTCGCCTGCGCGCTTTGGATTTGTGTGTTGTCGGTTGATTGTGTAACACCGATGATCTGTGCGAGCATGCTCTGGAGACTTCCGCTGAACACGATGACGAGTCCGACGATCGCGGCTGCGACGAGCAGGGCGATGACAATGTATTCCATTGCGACGGCACCGCATTCATCTCCGAGAATGCATCGGAAAATTTTCCCGCGAAGCGAGTTTCTCTTTTTGTTGAATTCAAGCTTTTTCATTTTTCCTCTTTTTCAGAAGTTTTCTACTTATATGTAGGATTCGATCCCTCATATTTTCTAGAAAAACTCTTATTTCTCCGTATTTTCTCCGAAATATTCTTCCGTTTGTGAATTTGCGATTGCCTGAGCATTGTCCTGAGCAGAGTTCAATGCCCGTGCAAGCCGTTGTTTTTCGAGTGTCCGGGCATTCTGAACTTCCGCGCTTTGCACATCGTCAGCAGAATGTACGGCTCCAACTACATGTCTCATCATGTTTTGCAACCTTTCACTGAAAACGAACGCGGTTCCTAGAATCGCCGAAATCACGAGCAGAGCGATCATAATGTATTCCATTGCGGTTGCTCCGCGAGGATGGCAGACAATCTCCTTTGCTGTTCGTTTCCATTCTTCCATTTTTCAATGTCCCTTTTCAGGTTCCTGTTTTTCCTCTTTCGGAGATTCAGTTTCCTGTTTTTTGTCTGTTTCAGTTTTCCCATTCTGGGGCTGGGAGATTTTTTGAACCTCTTCAGTGTTTGTCGCCAGTTTTAACAATTGCTCCACCATGCTTGTGCAGGATTGCCAAAATACAACAATGATGCCAATGAGCGAGGCAAAGACCAGTATATCTATAATAATATGTTCCAGAGCACATGCACCTCTTTCTTTTCGTTTTCCTCGTTTAACGGGGATGTTCTCTGTAACATATATGCGTTTGTTTTTCATTTCTTTCTCCTGTTATGGTACGGGTAATGCGATTCCGCAAAGAATTCTCTGAAAATACGCGACAAACGGTTTTCCTACATCGGGAGTAAAACCGTTGCCCGGCTCAAAGACAAGATACCAGGCACAGAGGAAGACGACTGCGACGGAGAGTGTCAGCACGTATTCCAGCGCGACAGATCCTTGTTCATTTTTATGCAGGCAGATGATCATTTCCCGACACCTCCGAAACGATCCGTCCACGGCTGTTTAAGAAACGGGTCGCCGGGGATGCCCTCTGCCAGGAGAGCACGTTCATTCCGCAAAACCTGTTCCGGCGGCAAGTCTTTGTTTTTTTCTATTTTTTTTGCAAGACTGCGCCGCAGGTCGATGAACGATTTGTTCAGTGATTTGCGGAGTTTTTTTGATTCTGCAGAGCTTTCGCCGGGAATCAACGCCAAAGCGATTCCTCCGGCAAGAATTCCGCGCCGGGAGGAGGGGGCTTTTTGATAAGCGGCAATCATATTCCGAATCAGAGCATTCCGTCGGGAGAGAATGCGGGAGACTGATTCACGGTAGCGGGAGAGCGTGTTTTTTCCGCTGTTTACTGCGAGCAGGAGGGGTATTTCCTCAGCAAACGGTTTGCCTGGAGAGGCCGAACAGAATGCATTGAATGTTTCGATTGATGAAAAAAGTTCCCGCGCCCGAAATACTTCGGGCTTGAAGCGTTCATCAAAAATGGTTGTATCAAATTCTCCGTCAAGGGAACGCAAATATTCAAAGAAGGCATAGATGCCGATCATGCGGTCATATGTCGATGAGGGTTTCCTTGCAGAGTATGCCGGCAGTTTTGAATTGAGACAATCGCAGGCAAGAACTTTTTCCCAGGTGGAACCGGAGAAGAAGTTATCAAGATCGCGATCCGGGTTTTCCGGAGAGATTCCATTATGAATAAGGAATCTTTCAAAGTTCTTGAGATGTACGGCGATTTTTTTGAACCTTTCACAACGGAGTTCCATTTCCGCTCGCCGGGAAGAAAGATTCGCAGAGATCATGCACTCTGCTGGAGTCGGCAGGGGTAGACGGAGCTTTTGCTTGCTGAACTGGAACATGGCAACCGCATTCATATTCTTCTTGAGATCTTCCGCGCTCCGCTTCAGTAACTCCAGAGGTTCCAGCAGGGCGTCGCAGTAAAGTACCACCGTCCGCGAGGCGGAACGATGATTGGTTCTTCGTTCCATATAGCGTTTTTGGGATTTTTCGCGGATTGCACGAACTGCCGCGACAATAGAATCAGTTTGTTCGATTGTGCTGTAACGCTTCATGATTTTCTGAAGTTCATTATGTTCTTCGACGAGTGCGTTGATTTCCTTGGAAATGTCTTTGGCGCGAGTTATGGCACCGGTTCGGTAGTCCGCGGGTGCATTTTCGCAGACGGCGACAGCCTTTTTGAGCTTTTCGTCAAGAGATTTCAAGTAGGAAAAATCTTCTTCAGAATTGGAGATGCGATCTTCCGCTGCAAGAAGAGCGCTCAGAAGATTGTGTGTTTCCTGAGCATTTTTCATTTCACTGGCTGATGCAGAGGCGTTCCAAGTCCAGTTTTCATTATCCGAAGAGAGGAGCGATGCGAAGAGCGCATTGGCTTTCCGGATTCCCGAGCGGGTCGAGTTGTCGGCGAGTCGCTTCCTGATGGAATACCATGTTGCGGCGGTATTCTGCCAGAGGTTAAGTTTCCGGTTCAGTTCTTTTCTTTGAGAGGCGTCATTTTCTGCACCCCGTGCATCAAGTGCTTTTGTCAGGAGTTCACGAGCTCCATTGAAATTGCCGACTGCTGCAAGGCGTTCAGCTCTGAGACGCATTGCTTTGGCCGACGGGAAAATCGTTTGAACTGCAAAATATCCTCCGATGACGATGGCGATAGTCGCCGCAACAATTCCGATTTTCAATAGAAGATGTGAGCGGACATGAACAACGTTTTTATCCCAGAAACGGAAGTCGATGTAAGCGATGGAAAGGATGTCGCCATCTTTCAGCATGCGGCCAGTTTCCGCGTTTTCCTCCGTAAGAGGAGTTCCATTGACTTTTGTTCCGTTGCGGCTTTTATTATCTTTGATCCAGCAGGTTCCGTCCGGATGATTTTCTATTACCGCATGAAGATGTGAAATAAGCGGATCTTTGATTTGTATTTCACAGCTTTCATCGGAACCGATGTTGATGACTGCTTCTTTCAGGGAATGTATTTGTCCTTTTCCGCTTCCGGAAAGCTGTTCCAGACGATTGAATTCAAACGTCTGTTTTTTCTGCTGTTCAGGAGCGTGTTCCACAATCAGTTTGCAATCCCCGATTGTATATATTTCTCCGGCTGACAGCTTTCGTTCAACAATCTTTGACTCCATGAAAAAAACGCCGTTTCTGCTTTCCAGATCACGCAGAAAAACCGCTGGCCCCTTTTTTACAAGTTTGGCATGTTTTCCGCTTGCTCCGCGATCTTCTGCAGGAATGATCCAAGTGCAGCCGGAAGCACGGCCGATTGTGACTTCTGCCGGCATCTCTTTTGCAGTAATTTCATACAGAATCCGCCCGTTGAGTTCGAGACGGATTGCGAGGTTGGTTTTCTGAAAAATCATTTCCACTCCTTGCGTTTGATGAGATCATAACGGAAATCTGCCTGCTGAAATTCTGCGGAGAAAACCGATTCGCAGGTCGCTTGGATTGACTGCATGGAGGTGTTGTCTCCGCTCTGTTCCGCATACTGATAAGCAAGTTTCTGGGCATTGTACCAAACTGACTGGCGAGCGCGAAGTCCGGCAAGGAGCTGTTTGGCTTCATTCAGACCATTGATGTCTCCGGCTGCAGTTGCTTTTATCAAGGCGCTGCGCAGACGATAGAAAACCTTTCCCCAATAAACGGGAGCTTCCTGGCGGAGGAAGCTTTTTGCTTCTTCCAAATCCTGGGCAACCGAGGTATTCCTGCGCCAGACGGAACAGCCTTCCCAAAACCCTACGGTGTGATTGATGGGGATAATGACCATGCCGATCAGTTCACGGCGCAGAAACTGGTCGGCGCGCCACTGATACTGCAGCGGAACCTCAATCATGATCTGATGAGTATTCGCTGCATTTCGGAGAAAGACTGCATAGCCGAAAAAGTCGTCGTTGCCGAGTCTGCGCGTATAAGACACCATGGTTAGCGGAATTCCAGATCCGCTGGAACGGTTGACAAAAATTGTAACCCGGTCACCCCCCCAGCTGAGAGTCGGATCCTCGGTTCGCTGATCTCGCATCCACTGTTGAACCGCTTCGTCATGATCAATGAAAAGATTCTTGTTCGAGTGTTTGGAATTCGCTTCAATATGCAGCAGAACATCCCGGTTTTTCCCCGTATAGGTCCATACATCTGTCCGGAAATTTTTCTTTTCGATCTTTGCAGAGCGGCTCGCCGGGAAAAAAAGTGCAAGATATGATTTTTTTTCGTTGTCGATTCCCGGAACTGGTACAAAAGTGTAATCCTGAAGACGCCGGCCATTTGCATTGACGGGCCAGGAAACATGCTCTTCTGTTTCCGGTTTCAAATGAAAGTACATGGAAACACTCATTCCAAGGAACATTGCGATGGCAACAGTCCAGAGGATGACCCTTTTTCTTGCTTTCAGCCGATAAGAATCTTTGATATCCTCCAGTTCTTCTTCGGAGGCGACACGTGTCTGGATTGCAATTGTCTCGGAAGAGGAATCATCTGAGTTTAATTCAGATGTAGAGGATGCCTTTTGGGCTTTTGTCGCGCTTGTTGCTTGCACAGGTTTGGCGGTTGAGGCTGGAGAGGCGACTGTTTTGCTCAGTTCAGCATCTTCATCTTGAAGAACAGTCTTGTCATCATCAGCGTTTACCGCCTCAAAGCTAAAAGCGGTATGTTCCCCCATCTGGACCGTATCGCCTGCGGAGACATCAAGAGTGTCGCCGATTCCGGCATTTTTCCCATTGTATTTTGTGATTCTGGAACTTAAGACTTCCATGTGGATTTTACCGTCAGCAACAAGGCGAACAATGACATGACGACCGGAAATGTCCGGAGATGTCAGGACAATCCGGTTGGTATGAGACCGCCCGATTGAGAGCGCCTGATTGAGTTCGAGCGGGAAACATTGATCTTTTATTTCCCCGGAAACAAATTTGATCTGCATTTTCATTACATGACTCCTCCAAGTCCACTGCCCATAACTTTAAGCAGAACAGGGACTCCAATGATAATAAACATTGCCGGCATAATGAATACGGCAATAGGGAAAATCATAGCGGAGACAGCCCTTGCGGCTTTTCTCTCTGCGATGTTGAACCGAACTCTCCGCATTTCCTCCGCCTGAATTTTCATTGTTTCGACGATGGAAGCACCGATTTCAATTCCATGAATAACAGCATCGGCAAATGCTGTGAAAGCATCATGCTGAATGCGTCCGGACATTTCATCAAGGGCTTGAGTTCTGGATTTTCCAAGTTCGATTTGGCGTAGCATAATGCCAAATTCAAATGACAGCGGAGAAGAGGAACTTTCCGTGGAAACATAGTAGCGGATTGCCGCTGAAAAGTCTACTCCGGAGCGCATTGCAGAAGCAATCAGATCTATTGCAAAAGGAAGAGTGCGCATAATTTTAGTCTGTCGTTCATCTGCCAGCTTTTCTATCGTCATAGAAGGGTAAACAAGCCCGATGAAGCCGAACAGCACCCCGGCTCCAATGACAATTCCACCATTGGAGGATATCATCAGCGTAAAGAGAATGCCAAGAACTGTTGTACCC
>ERZ1034880.286-NODE-286-length-16797-cov-15.796560_pt1 | contig 16797 bp, 16 predicted proteins | sample MGYA00520630_ERZ1034880 | MGnify/ENA primary metagenome ERZ1034880 (study PRJEB33766, sample SAMN09781725) | gut metagenome | biome: gut microbiome | host: Homo sapiens | place: Madagascar | study: EMG produced TPA metagenomics assembly of the PRJNA485056 data...
ATTTTAAACTTTGCTACATAATCAATAAACTTTTTAATTGAACTTTTATTTAAATTTAATTTTTTATTTGCAAAATAAAAAATACTACTTTTTCTTTCTTCAAAAGATTTTATGTCTACACTTGCTAATGAATCTATCATATTTTTAAGTTCTAAAAGAATATTATTATCTGGCTCCCACTTATCTGAAATTCCTAAAACTTTTATAAAATCTTCTATTAATATATCTACTATTTTATTCTTTTCATCAGTCATTTGTAGTTCTCCCTTCAAAATTGACATTTTATAGTAAACAATTGTATTATTAAACTATATAATTATCAATATTGATAATTATATTAAACCTTTATAATTAAATCAAATATAATGGAGGTAATATTATATGTTAAATAATAGTAATATTTTCAACTCTTTTCCTTATAATGATTCAGATTGGTCTGAAGATAATTGGAAATCTTTGCTTGAACACCTTATTGATAACAACATTGTTTCTTATAAGGAAGTAACTAGCGCTATACTAGGTTCTATCAATCCATCTCAAGTTGGAACATCTATAGCTAGTAAGAAAACTTTTCAAAGTCATTTCCTACCTAGAAAATGCTGGGAAAATGTTCGTAATTGGCATTTTAATCAAACTGGAAAATGTATCGATTGTGGTACAAGATTAGATTTACAAGCAGACCATATTATTCCTAGAGAAGAATTAGGGGATAATGCGGATTATCTTGATAATATGACTTTAAGATGTAGAAGATGTAATGTTACAAGACGTCCAAGCCATAAGAATGGTGGACAAACATTTTTATCATCTGAGAGTGCTCTAATGTGGTTATTATTTACTAAAATGCCTTCTACATACGAGGAATTTGCACTACTTTGTAGAGAATATGGACTTACTATGGCTAATATTCGTTTTGAGGAAGCTTGGGCTATGGCTAAATGGCTTGAACAAGAAGGTTTATACACTATATCTAGTGAATCAAAATATTAAAATCAAACTAAGGAAATACTATATAGTATTTCCTTTTTCATTAGAATTATTTCCAATAATGTATTATCTATACTAACCAAAGAATAATTTTTTTACTTTATGAAAATATATACTATAAATCAATCTATAATAAACATAAAACCCCACTATAATATAAAAATATTTTGTCAAGGTTTCATTTTAGATGCAAAATATAGCTAACATCTATTTTATATTCTGTAATCCATTTTCAGTAAAAACCTCATTTACTTGTGATACGGTTCTCCGTTACACCTCCAAAGGAGCACGTTTTACTTTAATTGTTCTAAAGCCTTATATTTTTTAAGCTCTTTCATAAGTTCTTTCTCTATTTCTTTATCTAAATATCTCCTTGGAATTATATGAGCTACAAATCCACTTATATATAAGGATCATATCTTCGTAAACTTTTACATCTTTTATACTTTCTAACGATACTGTTTCTGATATAGAATCCCCTTTTACTACTATTGTCCCATCAATAATTTCTAAAGTCTTACTTCCAAATATTGATGAATTATCTCCTTAACTTATGAGTTTATCAGTTTCTTTAGCTACTAATTTTTTGTATTGCTTAGGATATGTTAAAATCCAAATGACTAAAAAAACTATCGCTACTATAATCCAATATATACTCGGTTGATTAAATATCCCCGTTCCTGTAAAGTAGATTGGTATAGAAAGTATTATGGGTACAGCATATCTAAGTATGTTAAATGTACTTTTCTGTGATTTCGAGTTTTCTAAATGATGTAAATTGAAGCTTATATAGTCATCTTTTGTTATTTTAAAGTCGATTTTCATTTGTGCCGTCCCCTTATTATTAAAAACTTTATTTACATTATATTACAAATTTCAAGCACTTACAATTAAGCATAGTAACATGAAAAAAGGAAGGGTCTTCATCTTCTTCAGACGACCCTTCCTTTACTTTTAGGCTTTGAATGTCTTATATTTAAATCCTACATATAAAAATTTAACTTATCTATTTAAATTTAATCTCTAATTGCGTTTAGTTTATGAAGCAAATACTCTTTTTTATTCAATGGATCATACGTTGTTTTTTTGCGTGCTTTTGAAAATTCAGCTGAAGCTTCCTTATACCCATAAAATTTTGTCACAAACATTCCTCTACCTTCTGTATATGAAGCTATTTTCATTTTATATTCTTTTGAATTTTCTACTGGAATTAATCCCTTTATTGAGAATTCATCCCCTATAACAATAGGATTATCAAAGGTTGCCCTCATAGTTTCTAAATCCCATACCGCTTTGCTTAAAGCATTTTGAGGAATCTTTAACTCAAACTCATGTAATGGCTCTAATAAAACAGTTTGTGCTTTATATAATGCTTCCATGAATACCATAGGTGTCACATTTCTAAAATCTGCTGGAGTGCTGGCTGGACTAAAAAATTCACCACAGCTAAGAGTGACTTTTACATCTGTAACCTCCCATCCAAATAATCCTTGTTTACTTGTCTTAATAACTGCTTCTTCAATTGCATTTTGAAAAGATTTTGGCAATGACCCTACTGAAACATTAGAAATATACCTAAGACCTTCGCCTCTCCCTGCTGGTTCTATTTCTAAGCCTACTGTCGCCCAAAATGGATTTAAGTCTTCCTGCATATGCATTATTGACGCTCCAAAACCTTTAGGTGTTTCCTTATAGATAGTCTCAATATTCGAAAACTCTACTTTTATTCCATATAAATCATCTAACATGGAACTTAGTATTTCCATTTGAACTTCACCGAATAAGTTGACATAAATTTCTTTATCTATGTCATTCATCTCTAATTCTAGTAGTGGATCTTCCTCTGCAAGTAATGTTAATGCTTTAAATAGCTCTGGATTTTTTTCTTTATCAATTGCAGAAATTGTTGTTTTTAATGCTGGTTTAGCTATAGATATATTTTTAATTTTATCATTTGAAATTCCAATAACATCTCCCACTTGGAAACTTGTAAGTCCATATAAAATACCTATATCCCCTGCTTCTATCCTCTGTGCTTCAACAACTCCCCCATTTTCTAACCTATTAATTTTCTTTACTTTTTCTGCTATCTCCTTATTAGGTACTTGAATTTTATCTCTTACAGATATTTTTCCTCCAAATAATCTTACATAAACCTTCTTTTCATTTTTACTTGTTCTTTCGATTTTAAATACTACTCCAGATAAATCACTTTCACAATCATCACCTGCAAATGGAAAATAACTACAAATTCCATCTAATAAGTCTTCAACTCCAAGTCCAATTGCTGCCGCACCACAAAATACTGGATATAGACTTCCTTCACTTGCATATAATGAAAGCTTTTCTTGTATTTCTTCTTTATCAGGTTCTATTCCACCAATATATCTTTCTAAAAATGCTTCGTCTAAGTCTGATAAAACATCAATAGCATCATCATTTATCATGCATGTATCAAATAGTTTTTTTATATAAACAGCTTTGCTTCCTACATCATATACTTCTTGTAATCTAACTACTTTATTGGACATATTCTTCTTTATATCTTCAAATACTTTATTGAAATTTGCCCCAATTCTATCTAGCTTATTTACAAAAATTATTGTTGGAATGTTTAACTCCTTTAATGTCTCAAATAATATTCTTGTTTGTGACTGAATACCCTCTACTCCTGATATAACTAGTATCGCTCCATCTAAAACACTTAATGAACGTTCAACTTCCGAAATAAAATCCACATGTCCTGGAGTATCAACAATATTAACCTTGACATTATTCCAATTAAAAGATATGGTTGATGATTTAATGGTAATCCCTCTCTTACGCTCAAGCTCCATAGAATCCGTCTGTGTATTGCCTAAATCAACTCTTCCAACTGATTTTATAGCTCCACTATAATATAATAAGTTTTCTGTTATAGTTGTTTTTCCTGCATCCACGTGTGCTACGATTCCTATATTAATTATTTTCTTCATAATCAATACCTCCAACTCTATCAACCACCTTTTTATCCATTATCATAGCAACAATATATAACACTAATACCGGTGTTACTAATAACGAAGTACATGCTATACCCATACTCACTGAAATATTTGTAGCTATGATTCCTATAATTGGTCCACCTAAAATTTGACCTAAGGAATTTATTTGTCCATTTATAGAAAGTACAGTAGATCTGGCCTTGTCATCTATATGTCCATTAAGCCATGCACTAAATATAGGTTCATTTATAGTTCTAAAGGTACTTGTCGCTAAATAAGCTATTAGCATTAAGTTAAATCTTTTTGTAATAGCAAATATGAACATAAATGATATATAAAATATATTTATACATAATAACAGCTTTCCATTTTTATTCTTATCATCATCCTTAAGCTTCTTTTCCATAAAATGCATTACTATAGCACTCAATATCATTCCTGCAATTCCAAAAATTCCGAACCAAGTCACTGGTTTAAGGTTTCCAAGTTTAGGAAGCATAGTATCTTGTAAAAAATGCATATTAGAAAGTCTATCATAACCTTCACTGGATAATCCATAAAATAAAGTTACTGAAAGCAAAATTATAAATTTAAGACCAGATTTAAAGGTATATCCCATCTTTTTAAAAGTATTTAAATCCTCTGGAGCAGATGATTTAAAATTATTTTCTGGCATATATAACCATAAAAATAATGCAAGAATTATAAATAAGACTCCACTAACTATAATAGGTAGTCTTACAGATAAATTAGCTATTACAGTGCTTAGTACTATTCCAATAACCGATCCTATCTGTCCTGCTTGTGCTCCCTTTATATAAATTTTATCCAAATCTTTATCTTTCTCTTCTTCCGCAATCCAAGCTTCAACAGATCCACTAATAAAAGTAGAACCTAATCCCCATACAATCTGTGCTACAAGTACGAAAACGAAACTAGAAATAGAACCTTCTAAAATAAATCCCACTCCTGTTAAAACTACACCAATAACAATAGATAGTTTACGACTGTACACATCTGCAACTATTCCTGTAGGAATTTCAAATATAAAGCATGCTACTTCTAAAGTAGTTCCAACAAGTATAAGCTGAAGTGGATTTAAATGCACCGTTTCAATGTGATACACTATCATAACTGTAGCTACTAGTGAAAAACACATTGCTGTAATAGCTGAAAATAATAAATAAGTTTTATATGCTGAAAGTTTATTAACCATTAATAATCACCATCCTAGTATTTTTAAAAAAATTTATTTGTTTTTCATAATCTTCATATTTAAATATATAAATCATCAAAATAATCTCCTTAAATAAAAAAAGCTGTAAGTGAACATAATTCACTTACAGCCTCATAATTATATAACCTAAATATAAACATGAAATATACAACTTTAATTTATATAACTTATGATTAAGCTATGCAAATTAAAGTCTTATATCATATCTATAAATATAGTAAAAATAGGCATAAAAATACCGTGTTTAGAACACAGTTTTCCTATTCTTCAAATAAAGATGTAATATGCTCATTATAATACTGATTATTTTTAGAGTACACAAATAGACATGGTAATATCAATATTATTAATAATTGTTTCTACCACAAATAAACCTTGAGTTATCCAAGATTTTTTTCATATACTTTTTAAAATAATCCTTATTCAGTTAGTTTAGTTAAAAACTACCTCTTTGCGCATATTTACATCTCCTTTACATTTATATTTTTCATGTTTATATTTTAGTATAATTACATTATATATAAACTTTTATTTTTTTTCAATACTTTTATATTCATATTTATCCAAATTCAATTGAAACTTTATTACTTCAAATAACTTATATACACAAAAGAATAACTACTAACTTTAACCTAAATCTGAAATGAATATAAAAAATATATTTGTGGAATGTTTTACAATTTCTTTCAATACTATAGATTAGAAAAAACAAATTCTAATTTGCTGAAATAGGTGAAAAACGAAGAACCTATGAATAAAACTACAATAACCTACAAAAATTCAAATTTTAGATTTTTGTGAGTTTCATTGCAGAATTAAAGCAGACCTACCTTTCATTTATATATCCAATTTTGGTAAAGTTCGCACTTACTTGTGATACGGTTCATTCTTCATTATTCTAAATGCTCTATAAATTTGTTCTAAAAGCATCACTCTAAATAATTGATGTGGAAATGTCATTTTAGAGAAACAAATTTTATGATTAGCTCTTTTTATAACATTTTGAGATAGACCAAGGCTTCCTCCTATAACAAAAGCTATATTGGAGTTTCCCATTACACCTTGTGTTTCAATAAACTTAGAAAATTCTTCAGAAGTCATTTGTTTTGCATTTAAATCCATAGCCACCACAAACATATTATCTTTAATCTTAGAAAGGATTAATTCCCCTTCCTTATCTTTTATCTGAAGTTCTTCTTTTTCTGAAGCATTATCAGGTGTTTTTTCATCTGGTAGCTCTATTATATCAACCTTACAGTATCTTCCTAATCTTTTAGTATATTCATCAATAGCTAGCTTTAAATATTTCTCTTTAAGCTTTCCTACTGAAATTATTGTTATGTTCATCATTTTTCCTCCTTAATCTATACATTATTTAACTGTATAATCTACATTAATTATAGTAACTTTATCATCAATCTTATTTTTCTTTGGAACATGTACAGTAAGCAAATTATCCTTAAACACAGCTTTAATACTATATGGATCAACATTTCCTACATAAAAATCCTTTATTTCTTCATTTTCCGGCCCTATAATTGTTACTGAAAAATTTTGCCCATTAGAAAAAAACTGATTTCTTTTAACCTTTATGGTTACATAGTTATTATTGTAATCTACATCAATATCTGACTTCTTAACTCCTGGTAATCTTCCACTTATTATATATTCTTTTTCCCTTTCACTAAGATTTATATCTAAAGATGCCATATTTTCTATTTCATTTATCATATTATTAACAGTTTCATTATTTAAAACGCTATCAATAATACTATCTATAAAATCACTATTCATTAAGGTATTAAAAGTTGTCTGAAACACATATGGAAATATATTAAACATTTGTCTTTCTCCTGTCTTTGAAACTCTTATTATAATTTATTTAAAAGTCTCATTAAAGTTGACAGTAAAAGTAATGTATTTCTTATTCAATACATAGATTTCGATAAATATTAGCAAAAAGAGACTTGACATACATCAAATCTCTTTTATAATTTATATTACTTTCCACAGCATTTCTTATATTTCTTGCCGCTTCCGCATGGACAAGCATCGTTTCTACCAACCTTGTTATCATTGATAACCATGTTTGTTGTCTTGTAAGCTTTTTGAATTTCTTTTCTCTTTTCTACTGAGAATATTCCATCCCATTGTGGTAATGTATAAAGGTAGTTAGCTTTAGCTTCTAACATATTGAAATATAATTTTTCTAAATTAACATCTAAAGTTAATTCTGTGTTTTCATCTAAAGTCTCTAAATCATATGAATTATTTAAGCTATCATTTATTCCATCAACAAATCCCATGATGAATTCCACTGAAGTTTCATATTTTTTAGCTAAATCAGCAATTGTAGTCTTTACAGCTTCTTTGTGGTTAGCTAATAAATCTTTGTATATTGCTGTTTCAACTTTTGTATATTCAGCCCAAAAAGCTTTTTCTCCTTTAGTTTTTACATATTCTACAACCATTTCTGTCCATTGTGTATATAAACTCATAGTATTTTCTCCTCTTTATTTAATGTTGCTACTAAAATTATACTTTATGTAACATATTTTTTTCAATATTTTTATAACAATATTATTTCACTTGGATTATGTCTACTAGCCAATTGTAAGATGACATCATCCCCTGGCCTTATACCATTTGCAGAAAGTACATCTACAACTGTCTGATAAGCCAGATCAGGATGATTGTTTGTTCCGCTTAAATGCCCTAGCACTATCTGCTTCTTTTTATCATTTTTAAGTAAACTTACAATAGCACTGCCACAATCTTCATTGGATAAGTGGCCATTTTCCCCTAAAACCCTAAGCTTTAATTTATAAGGATAAGGTCCCATTCTAAGCATATTAACATCGTGATTACTTTCTAATAATATGATATCTGAATCAATTATGTTATCTCTTATTTCCTCAGTGAAAACACCAAAATCCGTAACTACACTTGCGTTTTTTCCAGCATAAGATACAGTATATCCTACTGGTGCTATTGCATCATGAGGTATATTAAAAGATCTTATTTCTAAATCATTGATTGTAATAGATGATCTTCTATCCATTATCCTTATATTATGTTCTTTTATCTTTCCTATGTTTTTTTCCATAACAGCCCATGTATTGTCATTAGCATATATAGGAATATCATACTTTCTTGATAAAACACCTACACCTTTTATATGATCAATATGTTCATGTGTTATAAAAATTCCATCTATACTACTTGATTCTTCTCCAATATGCTTTAAGGCATCATCTATCTTTTTGCCCGCTAAGCCAGCATCAATTAATACTTTAGCATTATCTGATGCTATAAATATACTGTTTCCACTACTTCCGCTATATAATGAGCAAAATTTCATCTTAATTCCCCCAGAATTATCTTACTACTCTTCTTATGTCTGCTCCTAAGCTTCTGAATTTTTCTTCAATATGAGGATATCCTCTATCTATATGCTCAATATCTACTATTTCTGTTTCTCCATTAGCTATTAGCCCAGCAATAACCATTGCAGCACCAGCTCTTAAGTCAGTAGCAATTACTTTGGCTCCTTCAAGATTTTCTACACCATCTATAATAGCTGTTCTTCCCTCAACCTTTATCATAGCACCCATCTTCTTTAATTCATCTGTATGCTTATGTCTGTTTTCCCATATACTTTCTGTAACTAAGCTTCTTCCTTTTGTTACACTTAATAATACTGACATAGGTTGTTGTACATCTGTAGGGAATCCTGGATATGGTGCAGTTTTTACATTAACACCTCTTAATTTATTATCTACCGTAACTCTTATACTATCATCATCTTCTTCCACAATAGCTCCCATTTCAATAAGCTTAGCACTAATTGATTCTAAATGTTTAGGAATTATATTAGTTATTGTAACATCACCTTTTGTTGCTGCAGCAGCAATCATAAATGTTCCTGCTTCAATTTGATCTGGAATAACACTATAATTGCATCCAACTAATTCATTAACACCTTTTATTCTTATTACATCTGTTCCTGCACCTTTAATATCTGCACCCATTGAGTTTAAGAAGTTAGCAACATCAACTACATGAGGCTCTTTTGCTACATTTTCTAAAACAGTTGTTCCTTCAGCCATTGTTGCTGCTATCATAACATTTATTGTTGCACCAACAGATACTACATCAAAGAAAATGTTTGCTGCCTTTAAGCTTTCTGCTTCCACTAAAACAGCACCATGCTCAATTGTAACTTTAGCTCCTAAAGCTTCAAAACCTTTTATGTGTTGATCAATAGGTCTTACTCCTATTGGACATCCTCCAGGCAATTCAACTTTAGCTTTTTTAAATCTTGCTAGTAAAGATCCAATGAAATAGTAAGAAGCTCTCATTCTTCTCACATCTTCCGTACACGCATTAACAGTATTAATATCTGTAGCATCAATTTCTAAAACATTTTTAGAAGTTTTTTTTACACTGCAGCCTAAATCCAATAAAATTCTTTCCAGACAATGTACATCTTCTATATCTGGTATGTTATCTATAACACATTTACTTTTACTTGCTAATACAGCTGCAGGTAAAATAGCTACTGCTGCGTTTTTTGCTCCATTTATTTCGACAGATCCTCTTAAAGTTCCGCCTCCATTAATAATTAATGTTTCCATCCTATTCACCCTTACCTAAAATTATATATAATTAATTTATCCTTACTTCGTAAAATATATCCATATTTGCATCAAAAAGACAATTTTTTTCATTTTCATAAAATCAACTCTAACCATTATAACATAAAGTCTATCAGTGTTAACAGGTTTTTTTCTTCCAATATATTGTTTATTTAGCCAATGTAATAACCTTTTGATTTAAACTTATAGTAATTGGTAATATTATTGGTAATGTGATATAATTTATTACAAAGTTTGCATATAAAAATTAGCTTGTGAGGTCATATTTATGAAATATTATTTAGTAGCTTTGTTTGATGATGAATCATACAAAAACTTAAGTCCAATTCAAAAGAATCTTTCTAAGAGATATAAAGCCAATAGGAATTCTCCTATTCCTTATATTCCTCTAGAGGTATTAGAAAACCCTAACATTGATAAATTAAATCTTGTTATAGACAAAGTTCTTAAACCATATAAATTTTTTAAAGTGGAATTATCTTCAAAAGTTAGTGTGTCTGATACTAGTAAAACTTTAAATTTACAAGTACATGATATAGGATATATTAAAAAATTAAGTAGATTATTATCTGATAACCTTAAACTGCATGGATTTAATACTAAAAGTTTAAATGCAAATGAAAATATTCACCTAACTCTAGCTAATATGAACTACTTTAATAAAGAAGTTAAAAAAATTGATGGACCAACTGAATTAAAGTCTAATTTATCAACTCTAAAAGTTAATAGATTAGAACTTTGGAAGATTTCTAACAATAGAAGAGAAATTTTAATTCAAACATATCCATTAAAGCATTTCTAATAAATTTAAACTTCCGTGAAAAATATTCCATATATAGATATTATGAATCTATATTGGTCTATTTTTCATGGTATTTTTTTATTTTTTCGAAATTTTCAAAATTTTATTTTTTGTATTCGTTTACTAACCTTTTCAATCATCAAATGTTTTTGTAAAATATAGTTAGATTAATGATATTATTTTAATATAATCCTATAGGAGGATAAATTATGAACATTTTATCACTTGCAGAATATCAAAAAGATAAATCCGCTAAAAAAATAATAGATACCAGCTTATCTGATTACAAGCTTACTGCCAGAAAGCATTTAGAGTTACAAGTGAAACTTAGTTTTCTAGCTCAAGAAACAAGCTGCTATAAATATTGGATTGATAATAAATCCCAATTAAATCATGATGTTATATTTGAAAAATATATTGATTTTCTAGCCCATGTCATTAATTTAGGGCTTTACAAGAACTATTTGAGTTCCTATGAATTAAATTTAAGACCTAGCGATTACTGTTTAAGTGATCAATTTTTAAATCTATTTATTGATATAAATGATTTGATTATATCCCCTTCAACGGACCATTTTAATACACTTTTAGAAGATGTATTAAGCTTAGGTGTCACTTTAGGATACGATGAAGAACAAATTAATAAAGCTTTCGAATAATATTGGGTATTTGCTTATTGCAAATGCCTTTTTTTAATCTTTAAAATACATTAAATATGAAATTATTTGGCACAATATCTTTGAGGTGATGTAATATGTTTGGTTTTATAAGTGCCATTATTTCTGGTATTGCCATGAGCATTCAAGGTGTATTTAACACTCGTGTAAGTGAAAGGATTGGTGATATGGAAACTAATGTAGTTGTTCATGGTTCTGCCTTAGTCATAGCTATTATCCTAGTACTATTTTGGGGTAAGGGTGACTTTAAATCCATTAAAGAAGTAAATAAACTTTATCTTCTTGGTGGAGTACTAGGAATTATAATTACACTTACAGTGATGCTTAGCATAAAATCATTGGGAACTACCATAGGAATAGGTACTATTTTAATAGCTCAGCTTGCTGCTGCTGGAATAATTAATGCCTTTGGCTTATTTGGTAGCGAAAAAATATCTTTTTCATTTTCGCAATTTTTAGGTTTAGGATTGATGATATTAGGTATTATTATTCTTAAATGGAAGCATTAGCTTTCTTATTTCGGGTATTCTTCTAATCTATTAACAAATTTAGTCATATTCTTATAATATAATACTAAGATTAATTACAGAGGTATTTTATGTTCTCTTTTAATAAGAAAATTGATCCTGATTTAAAAGCTATTATGGTTTTATATCCTAATAAGAATCATAGAATATTGATTAAATATGCCAAATTTCCAGATTTTATAATAAAAAAAGTTTTATCTTATAAAGGTATTATCGTAAGAAAAATCGAAAGCTGTAATATTATATGTGTAAAATTGAATTCAAAATCAATAGAAAGATTATTAGAATATCCTGAAATTCAATATATATGTCTTGATCAATATTTATTTCTTTGTGGCATGAGCGTACTGTCAGCCAACAAAATAAGGCTCCACACAAATACTTCTTTAAGCGGCAAAAATATAGGAATTGGTGTAGTAGATACAGGTGTTTATCCTCATAAAGATTTAACTCTTCCTCAAAATCGAATTCATACTTTTGTTGATTTAATCAATTCCTTTACTAACCCTTATGATGACAATGGCCATGGTACTAGCATCTGCGGAGTAATTGCTGGCAATGGTGAATCATCAAATGGTATCTATAAGGGAATAGCTACTAGCTCTGAACTTCATGTTTTCAAAGCATTTGATAAGCTTGGTAAAGGATTGGTATCTGATGTGTTATTTTCTATTGAAGAACTTATTCTTTTAAAGGATCAATATAATATACGTATCTTATGTCTTCCGTTTGAATTATTGACCTTTAATAATTTTATATATACTCTATTTGATAATATTTTTACTAAAGCTGTAAACTCATCAATTATTCCTGTTCTTCCTAGTGGCAGTAACAGAGATGAAGCTAGCACCATTACTGGTCCTGCATTAAGTCCACACTGCATAACTGTTGCTGGACTTGATACTTCTGGTGAAACAAAATCATATGCTTATTCTTCTTGTGGAGATGTAAAAAAAGATATCAAGCCTAACTTTTCTGCTGCTTGTGTAGATATTATTTCTCTTAATAGTAATATATCTTTTGTTCCTGAAAAGAATAATATAAAAATGTATGCCCCTAAACTTGATTCCTCTTATAAGTCTTTTTCTGGCACCTCCCTTTCTGCTGCTTTTATTTCAGGTGTATGTGCACTTTTATATGAAAAAAAACCTGATTTAACTTTTGATGATGTAATCTCCATGTTAAAATTAAATGCCGATGTTATGGATATTGAAACCTATAAACAGGGCTATGGTAAAATAAACTTAACTAAACTTCTAAAGTAAAAGGGGATGTCGCACTAAAAATTTTATATACAATATATTGTATTATTTATTCTTAATGCGACATCCTCTTTTAGCTTTTACACTCTCTAATTTACGATAATACTGAAACTAAATTCATAATATATATTGAGTTGGATCCACAGGATTCCCCCCTACTCTTAGTTCAAAATGAAGGTGAGGCCCTGTACTATATCCAGTTGTACCAACTGTCCCTAATACTTCTTCTGTTCCTATATACTGTCCTTTTGAAACATATATCTCATTTAAATGAGCATAATATGTCTGCATATCATTTTCATGTTGGACTATTACCAAGTTGCCATATCCACCATTATTATAATCAGAAAATATTACTGTTCCCTCATAAGCACTATGTACTTCCTCACCTAAATTCTTAGCTAAATCAATTCCCTTATGATAACTACTAGTTCTTGCTTCGCCAAATATTGAAGTAAGAACTGCATCTTTAAGTGGATTATTTAAAAATCTAACTCCATCATAATAGGGATTTTTTACACCTTTTTTTACTACACTTGGTTTTGCTTCCTTAATCACTACTTCATTGATTATATCTTCTGAGATTTTATTAATGCCACTATAATGCTCTTTAGTATATATAACCTTCTTTCCACATCCCCCTTCTTCTAAAATACTTTCACCCATATATAATTCATCACTTTTTTCTTCCACTACTGCTGGTGCAATGATTTCTTCATGATTATTGATAACTTCCATTTCCATATTTAAAAGATTTTCATTTATTACCACTGCATCATATAAATTTTCAGCAATTTCTACACTGCTCTCTAACTTTGCTATACTTACTTTTTCAGGAATTGCTTTTAAATTATTATTTACGTATACCTTTAATACATTTTTACTATCAATACCTAATTCATTTATATAGCTTAAACAGACCTTTTGCAATATTTCATCACGCTCTTCTTTATTGCTAACATAACCAAAAACACTATCTGCTACTTGTATCTTATAACCATTAACTTCTATATTAAAACTATCAACTATTATAGCTGCTGATGAAGCCATACATTTTATAGTGCTTAAATCATCCAAATCATTGTTATTGATGGTATTTCCACTTAACACTCCTACAACTGTATCATTTTCTAAAGAATATATATCTATATTTTTAATAATTATTTCTTTTGTTGCAAATACTAGAAAAATAGTACAAATTATAGCTATAGTATATTTGAGCACTGACTTTATATCATCTTTTTGTTTTGAGTCCATTACTACTCCTCCTTTGTAACTTTTCAGCACATCAATTAATTTTCCCATTTTAAAAGTTATTATTCATAATTAATATTACTAAGCTTAGTTGAGGCTTTTATTTAGCTTTGTTATAATTAATCTAGTTATTACACCAAGAAAGGTAGCGAAAAATTATGAGCACATTTATGCTAAAAAATAAACATATAAACTTTACTCCTGTAAGTAACATATTTATAGAGAAATATATGCCTAATGCCCGTGGTGAATTCGTCAAGGTATATCTACTACTTCTTAAATATAATGTTGCAGGCGAAATGGGAGTTAGTTCATCTATTATAGGTGCAAATCTTAACATATTAGAATCTGATGTCATAAATGCTATTAATTATTGGAATGATGAAGGTGTAATTGAATTAGTTCCTATAGATAAAATGGGAAATTTTAATATAGAATTTGTAGATTTATCAAAAGAAGATAACACACAAAATAAAGAAGTCAATTTACTAGAAGCCCTTAACAATAATTCAAGAAAAGATATGTTAACAGATATTGAAAGGCTTTTAGGACGTCCTCTATCCCCTATTGAAATGACCAACTATTTAAGCTGGGAAGAAGATTATAATTTATCTACAGAATTGACTCTTCTTTTATTAGAATATTATATTCAACGTGGTAAAACCGATTATAGATATTTAAATAAAATAGCTCAATCGTGGCATGAAATGAAAATCACAACACTAGAACAAGCTCAGCATTATATTACTATGAATGAAGATAAATGGGTGAAAATACGCCATATATTAAAATACCTAGGAATTACTAATACTGAAATCATGAAGCCACAAGAAGAAATGCTAGAAAAATGGATTATGAAATTTAACTTCCCTATTCCAGTAATAGAAGAAGCTTGTAATAGATGCTTCAAAAGATTAAATAGAGCTGAATTTAAATATATAGATGGAATTTTATCTAACTGGAACAAAAATAATTTAAAAACTTTACAAGATATCGAAAAAAATGATTCAAATAACTCTTCAGAAATTTCATTTGGAAATTATACCAATAATAATAGAAAGCGTTTAAATAACTCGAAAAATATAAATAAAGATTATAATAATTTAGATAAAAACTTATTAGGATGGTACAATAATGATTAAAGGATTTGAACAAAAAATCACTGAACAATACGAAAAAATTCGAGAAAATGAAAAAAAAGCACTAAAGAACAGAAAGGAAGAAATAGCTAAAAAACTTCCTAAAATAATTGCCATTGATAATCAAATTCAGAAATTATCTTTATCTTTACCCCTATCAATATTACGGGGTATTTCTGAAAATGAACTAAATCTAATAAAAGAAAAAATAACTATTCTAAGACAAGAAAAATATGAATTACTTGTTTCAAATGGGTACAATATGAATTACCTAACATTACATTATCAATGCGAAAAATGTAAAGATACTGGGTACATAGGAAATACTAAATGTAGTTGCTATAAATCAAAATTAATAACTTTATATTATGAAGCTTTTGAACTTCAAACAAGTTTACGTAATTGTAATTTTAAAAAGTTTAATATGAACTTATTTTCAAATGAATTTGATAAACACCATAAATTGTCTCAAAGAAAAAACATGGAACAAATTTGTAATAAAATCACCAAAATGTATATTCCTAACTTTAGTAATCATAATGCTAATTTATTACTATGTGGTCCTTCTGGTACTGGTAAAACATTTTTGTCATGGTGCATAGCTAAGGAATTACTAGATAGAGGATACTTAGTAATTTATAAAACTTCAGCTGAAATTATGAGCGATTTAAGAAATATAGTCATAGAAAATAATTCTATACTAAAAGACTTATTAATAAACTGTGATTTACTAATAATTGATGATTTAGGAGCTGAGCAAGTTACAGACTTTACTAATACTGAGTTATTTAATTTAATAAATACTAAGTTATTAAAAAACAAAAAAATGCTTATTTCTACTAATTTAACTTTACACCAGATTTCAAAATTATATAGTGATAGACTTTACTCTAGGCTAGCTGGTAACTTCAGGAATTTTACTTTCTATGGAGATGATCTTAGAATTAAAGAAAATACTAATCATGAGAACTAAATATTAATATAAAAAATGTGGGGCTGTATCAAATTGAATTAATAAATTCAATCTGAATACAACTCCTTTTTAATTACTTAAAATTTTATATACAAAAAGGAGGATTCAAATTCAAATCCTCCCTTTCTTATTCGTCTAGTATCAAAATAACTTTTGATACTAGACCATTTTTTCTGTATAATTTAAGTGTTTACTATATAAAATTTAGCAAAATAAAAAACTCTAGAAAAACTAGAGTTCTTTGGAGCTGGCAATAGGAATCGAACCTACAACCTGCTGATTACAAGTCAGCTGCTC
>ERZ1034880.288-NODE-288-length-16741-cov-27.747753_pt1 | contig 16741 bp, 18 predicted proteins | sample MGYA00520630_ERZ1034880 | MGnify/ENA primary metagenome ERZ1034880 (study PRJEB33766, sample SAMN09781725) | gut metagenome | biome: gut microbiome | host: Homo sapiens | place: Madagascar | study: EMG produced TPA metagenomics assembly of the PRJNA485056 data...
GCGGGAAAACGGGCGGAGGGGGTAAGCGAGGATGACCGAGGCGCGCGGGTGCGCGCGAAAATTGAATCATGCAGTGCGGGCGCAAACGACGCGCCTGCGCGAAACGCCGGAGGCTGTGCCAGGCAGCAGCGACATTGGGAACGCCGCCATTGCCTCTTCAGATCCTCCTAACTGGGCCCGGAGCCGCCGGGCCTGGCAGAGTCTCCGGCATGCGGGAGGTGAGCACTTGGCCAGAGAGGACATGATCCGAAAGGACATGGAACTGGTTGGAACCTACAACGAGATATTCGAACCGACGATCAAGCAGCTGGCCAAGACGGAACGCGAACTCTCCCGCGCAGAGAAAGAGTGGAAAAAGCAGGGTGGGCAGCGGATCTGCACCATGGTCAACAAGACCGGCGCGGAGTACACGGCCAAAAGCCCATACTGGACGGCGGTCGAAGACCTGCGCGCGACGGTGCAGTCACTCCGCAATCAGCTCGGCCTGACGCCGACCGGCCTGAATAAGGCAAGGTCGAAGCTTCAGCCCTCAGCCCTCGGCAACAGCAAGATCGAGCAAATGCTTGCCGCAGCGCACGACCACGCTGTTGAGCACGGCCCGCAGTATCAGCGCGAGGTTGACTCCTTCGTGGAATCCGTCCTGTCCGGAGAGTCCGGGTTGTGCGAGGATGCTGTGCTCGCCTGCAAGCGATACGTTGCAGACCTCGACCGTGGAAAATGGGAGTTCCGCACGGAACCGGCCAACGACATCATCGCCATCATCGAGACGATGCTTTGCCACCAGCAGGGAGAATTTTTGGACGCAACGCCGCTGCGCGGCACGCCGTTCCTGCTTCTCCCTTATCACAAGTTCATCGTCTACAACCTTCTCGGCTTCTATACCCCAGGGACAAACATCCGGCGCTTCAAGGAGGCTGTTGACTTCATCCCTAGGAAAAACATCAAGACGACCTTTGCTGCAGCGCTCGCGTTTGCGCTGGCGCTGCATGAACGAGCCAGCGGTTCCAAGGTTTATGCCGTAGGCGGTGCGCTTAGGCAGACGAAAGAGGTTTTCAATTTCCTCAAATACAACCTGGCTCGTTTGCAAATTACGACGGACGACGATCCTGTGCAGGGGCTGCGCGTCATCGACAACAATGCCGAGCGGTCGATCTCCGGCGATATCGGTAGCGGCATGGTCTCCATCGATGCGCTGGCCGCGAATCCCGATAAGCAGGACTCCTTTAACTGCAACATCGTCATCGCGGACGAAGCGCACACCTACAAAAGCCCGCAGCAGTATCAGATCTTGAAGGACGCGACGAAGGCATACACAAACAAGCTCGTCATCGTGATCTCATCCAACGGTCCGAATGCCAGAGGCTTTTTGCTCGGTCATCTGGACTATTGCCGGAAGATCCTGCGTGGGACCGTCACAGGTAACGCAGCGGACAGCATCTTCTGCTTCCTCTGCTCTGCGCCGACACTGGAAAACGGCGACGTTGACCTGCATGATCCGGCTGTGCTGAAAGCTGCCTCGCCGGGCTGGGGCTACTCCATCCGCCCGCAGGACATGATCAACGACGCAGCCATGGCCGCCGAAAACCCGGCGCTCCGGCCAGAGTTCCTCAATAAATCGCTGAACGTCACAACGAACGCGATCAAGGCATGGTTTGACATTCAGGAGTTCCGCAAGAGCGACGAGCGATACAGTTGGAGCTATCAGCAGCTTGCGAAGCTGCCCATCCGCTGGTACGGCGGCACGGACCTTTCGAAGCTGCACGATATGACCGCCGGATGCCTCTTCGGGCACTACAAGGGCGTGGACATTATCATTCCGCACGCATGGTTCCCGCGGCCGGCCGCCATCGTCAAGGCGCAGCAGGATCAAATCCCGCTGTTCGGCTGGCAGGAGGACGGCTGGCTGGACATGACGAATGACAAGGTTACGAATCACCACGATGTGGTGCAATGGTACAAAAAACTGCGCGCCGATGGGTTTAAGATCCGCCGCATCGGACACGACCGAAAATTCTGCCGCGAATACTTCATCGAGATGCAGAAGGAACGCTTCCCCATCAAGGATCAGCCGCAGCTGTTCATACGGAAATCCGAAGGTTTCCGCTACCTGGAGGCCAGCGCGAAAAAGGGAACGCTCTACTACATGCACGCCGAACCCTATGAGTACTGCGTACAGAACGTTGCTGGCATTGAGAAGGCTGACGACATGGTAATGTACCAAAAAATCGAGCCAAACCTCCGCATCGACCTCTTTGATGCCTCGGTGTTTGCGGTTTGCGCTTATCTCGAAGATCTGACCGCCAGCAATAAGGCGGCAGGCTGGTATGACAAGAAAGACAAGGACGGTGATGCAGATTGAGAGTGAAGCCGCAGCGCAGAGGGATGGACCCAGCGCTGCAAAAATGGATGATCGGCGCGATCGACGCTGATACGTTGGCCGTTCCCGGTTATACCCGGTTAATTGACAGTCCGGATGTGCTTGCCGCCATCGGCGGCCTCGCTGATATCATCTCGAACGCTACAATCCAGCTCATGCGGAACACCGACGACGGCGATGTCCGCGTCCGCAATCAACTGGCGCGTTTTATGGATATCACCCCATGGAGGCACGGAACGCGCAAAGACCTGATCTCTTGGATCGTCTGGACGATGCTGACGACCTCGACCGGAAGTGCCTTCCTCCTGCCGCACACGGAACGCGGCCTCCTGAGTGAGCTGGAGCCGATGCCCGGCGCGTATGCGCTGAGCGACGATAACGGCCTGACCTACTATGTCATGTGGCAGGGACGGCGCTATGCGTCCGACAGCGTGCTCCATTTCAAACGCTGGCCCGATCCGGCGCAGCCCTGGCAGGGAATCGGCCTGCGGATCAGTCTCCGGGATGTGACCGCGAATCTCCGGCAGGCGGCCGCCACGAAAAAGGGCTTTATGTCCGACAAGTGGAAGCCGAGCGTGATCGTCAAGGTGGATGCGCTGGCCGATGAATTTGCCGATGAGGCGGGACGCAAGCGGCTGGTCGATCAGTATATGTCCGGTAGCTCCGCGGGCGAGCCGTGGGTGATCCCGGCAGAGCTGATGGAGGTGCAGCAGGTCAAGCCCCTGAGCTTGACGGATCTCGCCATCAAGGACAGCGTGGAACTGGACAAACGCGAGGTTGCTTCCTTGGTCGGTGTGACGCCGTATATGGTTGGCGTCGGCAGTTATTCCGATGCGGAGCACAACCACATGATCCGCACCACGGCAGTCACGATCTCCAACATCATCTGCCAGGAACTGACGCGAAAACTGCTGATCTCCGAGGAGATGTATTTCCAGATGTCCACACGCCGGCTTTACAGCTACACGCTGCAGGAGCTGGCCAACGTGGCCGACGATCAGTACATCCGCGGCCTGATGGACGGCAACGAGGCCCGCGATTGGCTCGGCCTCAGCCCGCGCAAGGGCCTGAACGAGCTGGTCATTCTCGAAAACTACATCCCTCGCGGTATGATCGGCAACCAGAAAAAACTAGAAGGAGGCGACGGCAATGCCGAATGAACGCCAGCAGCGGCAGGTGCGCTGCGTAGCCCAGCAGTTCCAGACGCGCTCGGCCAACGATGACTTGTTCATCGAAGGTTATTTCTCCGTCTTCAACAGCGAATACCCGCTTTGGGAAGGCGCGAGCGAGATCGTAAAGCCGGGCGCTTTTACCAATTCCGTCTCCGGAGATGTCCGGGCACTCATCAACCACGATTCCAGTCTTGTGCTCGGCCGGACGAAGGCCGGCACGCTGACGCTGCGGCAGGATGAGCGGGGCCTCTGGGGCAGCATCAGAATCAATCGAGACGACGTTGACGCCATGAACCTCTACGCCCGCGTCCAGCGGGGTGACGTTGACCAGTGCTCGTTTGGATTTGACATCAAACGCGAAACCTTTGTGGATCTCGGCGACGGAAAATGCCGCTGGGAAATCGAAGAGGTCGATCCTCTCTACGAGGTGTCTGTCTGTACGTTTCCGGCCTACACGGAAACGTCCGTCAGCGCCCGCAAGCAGGATCTGGCCGAAATTGAAAAACGCCGCGCCGAGGCCTGGCGCAGCGACATGAAAAAGAAACTGGGAGGTACACAGTAAATGGCATTAAAAGTTTTGCTGCTGCGGAGCCGTCTTGCACCGCTGCAGACTGAGCTTCAGACGCTCGAAACCACGCGCGATGGCTTCGCGGCCCGCGAAGCGGAGCTGGAGCATGACATCGCCGAGGCGCAGACCGATGAGGAGCGCAGCGTCGTTGAGGCCGCTGTGAATGCTTTTGAGCAGGAGCGCAGCGCGAACGCAGCGGACATCACCCGTGTGCAGGAACGGATCAACGAGATCAACGAAGAGATCCGCAGTCTGGAAGAAGCGCAGACGCCGCCCGCATCTGATCCCCCGGCGGCAGAGCCGACCGGAACCACCAACACCGAAAGGAGTAATCATTCCATGCCTATCAACAACCCGGAGCGCCGTTGGTTCGGCCTCACCTATCAGGAGCGCGACGCGCTGCTGGCGCAGCCCGCCGTCAAAGAATTCCTGCAGCGCGTCCGCGAGGCGCGCAGTCAGCCGCGTAGCGTAAACGGCGGCGAACTCGGCATTCCTGATGGTTTCCTGCCGATCCTGCGCGATCTGACCTATCAGGAATCCAAGTTCCTGCGCTACTGCTTCACCACGAGCTTCCGCGGCACCACGCGCCAGAACGTTGCCGGTGTTGCGCCGGAGGCCATCTGGACCGAAATGACCGACGCGCTCAATGAGCTCGACATTGACTTCTGGCAGCTGACGATGGACGGCTACATGGTCGGCGGCTATATGGCTGTCCCGAACTCCCTGCTGATGGATGACAGCGACCTGCAGCTCGCCTCGACCATCCTTCAGGCACTCGCATCCTCGCTCGCAAAAGCGATCGATAAGTCCATCTGGTTCGGCACCGGCGAAAAGATGCCCGTTGGCATCCTGACCCGTCTGGCCGCAACCGCGAAGCCCGCATGGTGGGGCGCGCAGCAGGGCGATTTTACCGACCTGCATACCAGCCACATTCTGAAACTCGACCTCTCCGCCAAGACCGGCGTCGAGTTCTTCCAGCCGCTGGTCTTGGCGCTGGCTGTGGCCAAGCCGGACTACTCCAACGGAACGGTCGTCTGGACGATGAACCGCAAAACCCATCTTGATCTGATGTCCCGTGCGCTGGCCTACAACTCCGCAGCGGCCATGGTTGCAGGCGTCAACAACACTATGCCTGTCGTCGGTGGTGAGATTGTTGAATGGGAAGTCATGCCGGACAACGAGATCGCAGGCGGCTTTATGAGCCTTTATCGCTCGGTCGAGCGCGAGGGCACGCTGATCGAATCCAACACCAATGTACGGTGGCTTCAGAATCAGACCTGTTTTAAGGGTCTCCAGCGCCGCGACGGCAAGCCTGCCATCGGCGAAGCGTTTGTGGTTGTAAACTACGGTAACGCAACCCCGGCCACGACTACGACTTTCGGCAAGGACCTTGCTAACACTGCAATCGGCACTCTAATCGTGACGACGGCAGCCGGCACCGGCGCGTCCGGCGACAGCACCGTGACGGTGGCCGGCAACGGCTCCGGCACGCTGAAGTATCAGGTCGGCGGTCAGGCCGTGCCTGTAGCGAACGGCGAGACCGTCGATAAGAGCTGGACAGATCTGCCCGCAAATAAGACCATCGAGAGCGCCACGACCGGCGCGACCATCACCGTCGTTGAGGTCAACGCGGACGGCAAGGCCGTGGCCGTTGGCTCCGGCAGCGTGACCGCCAAGGCGTAAGAGAGGGGGCTGTGGAATGTCAGCAGACCTGCGTCTAACTTACATGAAGGTTGATCTTGGCATTTTGTCGTGCGCTGATCAACAGGAGCTTTATATGCGCGGTCTGCTGACCACAGCCGAATCCTTTGTCCGCCGGCGCGGTATCACGCTGGCGGACGACAGCGACGAGGATGACATGCTGGTCGGCTGCGTAGCCGCGTGGATGTATCGTGCCCGTGGCAACACTGAGCGGGCGGCACTCCCCCGGAATCTTGACATCATGATCAAGGACCGGCTGTGTCACGAGAAAATGAGGGACGGCGGATGATCTACGACAAGATTTTGACGATCTACACGCTGCTCCCTGGTCGGTCTCCTGCCGTGCGCAAGCTCAAGGCCGTCAGCCAGCACTTTTACTGCGAGCGCACGGTGTACGCCTCCCGGTTTTACGCCGGGAAGCAGGCCGGGCAGAAGCTCGTGCGCATGGTGTCCATGCCGCGCAGCGTATTCGACGCGCCGATCGAGGCTGACCAATACTGCACACTGGAGGACGGCCACGTCTATCGCATCGACCAGGCGCAGCGCGAACAGGATGCCGACGGCCTCGACATCAACACGTTAAGCCTTGCGGAACCGGAGGGGAAATATGAGCTATTCCAAAATTGAGAACGCGCTCAAGACCGTCCTGCCGGATGCGGTCTACAAGGTACAGGCCCCAGAGACAACGGACGAGGGTGCGCAGCTGCTCCGCTATCTGGTCTGGACGCCGACCGGCGAACGCTACGCCTACGCCAACGGCCGCCCCTTCGCCACGATCTATCAGGCCATTGTGACCGTGGCAACGCAAACCGAAGATGATACGCTCCCCGCCGAAGTCTCAAAGGCTTTGGCGGATGCGCATATCGCGATGCAGATGCCGGAGCACTCCTACGACGTCGAGACAGCCACCTACTACACGGACATTCCCTGTGAGGTGATCTGATGGCGCAGATGGAGACCGACGGCATTGAAGAGGCCATCCGGCAGCTGAATAAGGCCGATCTGTTTACCGACGAGAACGTGAAGCGGATGCTGACAGCCGGCTCCGAGGTCATGCTGACCTTTGTAAAATCTGCCTTTGTGGAGTCCGGACATAACAGCCCCGGCCGACAGCGGCGCACCGGTGAGACGCTGCGGCATATCACAAAAGCCCGCGTCGTCCGGAAGGACAAAAACGGCGTCCCGTATATGTTCGTCACGATCCACGGGAAGGACAAACGTGGGCAGCGGTACGGCACAAAGGGTTTTGTGCTGAACTACGGCCGGCGAACCGGCGGCAAGATCCCGGCAGACTATTACTGGTCGACCGCGGTACACAACACCTGGCAGCAGGCCAACGACAAAATGTCCGACGTCGCTGCCGACATTCTGAAAGGAGAATGACATGCCTGAATTTGATCTTCGCGGCATGAAGGTCGCGAAATACAATTACGACAAAACGCAGAAGAAAATCAGTTATGACACGCCGATGTCCATGGGCGACGCAATGACGGCGAACCTCGAACTCAAGTTCGCGGAGGGGCGTCTCTATGCCGAGTCCGCGCTGGCCGAGTACATGAAGAAGGTCACGGGCCTGACGGTCAGCCAGGGCGTGAAGTACATTCCGGACGCGACGCAGAAGCTGCTCTTCAAGGCGTATGAGCTGAGTCGCTCAGTCGGTTCCGGCTCCCCCTCGACGGTAAAGAGCATGGCCTACGGCAAGACCTCGACCGGCCAGTACGTCGGCAGCGGATTCTATGCGCCGGACATGATCGATGGCGTGGAGAAATTCACGGCCATCTTCGTCCACAAGACGCTGTTCGGCCCGCCCAGCAAGACGCTCCAGACCATGGGCGAGCAGATCAACTTCCAGACGCCGACGACCTCCGGCGAGGCGTTGGTCGACGACGCAGGCCACTTGATGGAGTGGAAATCGTTTGACACCGAGGCCGAGGCCATTGCATGGCTCGACGCCTGCTTCACGACGGAACCGACCGTCGTCACCGAGGGAGGCTAAGCCATGGATCTCCGATTGAAGACGCTGCCGTTTGAATACGGCGGCCAAAATCTCCAGCTCTGCTGCAATTTCAACGTGCTGGCAGATCTTCAGGCGGCCGGCGAACTGGAGGAACTGCTCGATGAGAAGCGATCCTTCCGGAGCTTCACGCGGCTGCTCGCGGCGCTGGTCAACGAGGCCGCGAACGCTGCCGGGCTGGATCTCTCCGTCACGGATCGCGAGATCGGCCGCGCGGTGAGCTGGAAGGAGTTCCGCCGCATCCAGGGCGATGTGTTCGGCCTGCTGTTCGCAGCGGTCATGTCTCCGGACGATGACGAGGCGGAGCCGACCGAAGAAGAAACAAAAAACGTGGAGACCAAGGAAGCGGCAGCGACGGCCTGAACTTCGCTTGGTATCTGAATATCTGGATCAATGTCCTGCATAACGACGAGGCCGTTTTCTGGCGGACAATGACGCCGGCGCGGTGCGTAGCGCTTTACCGTGAGTTTTTCAAGCTCATGGGCGCACCGGGCCGGCGTGTCGTTTCTGAGTCTCCTGCGGAGACGGAGAAGCCCGCCCGCTTGTCGTTGTCGGCATATCTGATGGGAGGTGGCGGTTGATGGCTGCCCCAAGTATCAACACAAAAATGAAACTGGATGGCGAGCGGGAATACAAGGCCGCGCTGGCTGAGATCAAATCCGGCCTGAACGTCCTGAAATCCGAGCTGAATCTCGCGTCCGAGCAGTTTCGGGATAACGCGGACAGTGTCGAAGCACTGACCAAGAAAAACGACATCCTCGACCGCACGATCCTGACGCAGAAGGAAAAGATCGAGCAGATTGAAAAGGCGCTCCAGTCTGCAGCCGAGACCTACGGCGAAGCCGACGAGCGCACCAATCGCTGGAAAACGCAGCTCAACAACGCACAGGCCGAATTGGTCAAGATGGAGCGTGCATTGAAGGACAACGAGGACGCGCTCCAAAAAGCACAGAGAGAGGCAGACGGCACGACAACCGCCTTTGGCAAGCTGAAAAAGGCGCTGTCTGACACCAAGGAGCAGGGCGGCGGCATCAAGGGTCTGTTTTCCAATCTCAAGGAGGAGTTCTCTGGCAACAACGAGGTCATGCGCGGCCTTGGCGACGCGCTGACGGATGTGGCCGGGAAGTTCGGCGTCCAGCTTCCGGAGGGCGCACAGAAGGCCGTGGAATCTCTCAACGGCATCCATGCAGGTGCGGCTTTGGCTGTGACTGGCCTCGCCCTTGTGGCTGCTGCGGTGGTTAAGGCAGAAAAGGCCCTAATCTCCATGACGAAGGAATCCGCCGCCTACGTCGACAACATCCTCACGATGTCGCAAACAACCGGGCAGTCAGCCGAACAGCTTCAGGAGTTTTCTTATGCGACGGAACTGCTAGACGTGTCTATGGATACGCTGCAAGGCTCGCTGACCAAGCTGACCAACAATATGCAAAATGCTATCAACGGAACCGGGGATGCAAAATCCGCCTTTGATCAGCTCGGCATTTCCCTGACAAACGCCGACGGCAGTATGCGTAGCGCAAACGACGTCTTTTATGACACGATCGATGCGCTCGGCGAGGTGCAGAACGCGACGGAACGTGACGCGCTCTCCATGGACATCTTTGGGCGGTCTGCGCAGGATCTCAACCCGCTGATCATCCAGGGCAGCGACACCCTGAAAGATTATGCGAAGGAAGCGCATGACGTTGGCTATGTTCTCGATAACGAAGCGTTAGAAGCACTCGGCGCTGTTGACGACGGATTCCAGCGGTTGCAAAAAACACAGGAATCTGTCAAGAACCAGATGGCTGCGGAGTTTGCCCCGTATCTGACCAAGGCGCTGGAGGACATCCGGGAGCTAATTCAGAAGGTCGGTAAAGCGCTGGTCGAGTCCGGCGCGGTCGATGCTTTTGGCAGTATCCTCGAATCGTCTGTCGCGCTGCTGGAGCCGCTCGGTTCGCTGATCTCCGCTGTTCTTCCGGCTTTGACCGCAGCATTGAAACCGATCGCTGAAACGGTTGCCCTGATTGCAGACACGGCCAACGTTATTGTCGGCCTGTTTACGTTCAACGGCGATAAGATCAAAACCGCGCTCGGCCTGAACGCCAGCTCCGGCCAGCTCAGCAATATGCAGCGTGCCAGCGGTGCCTATAACGGCTACCGCTATTCGCAGTCTGCCGGCTGGATTGCAGAAGGAACGTATACAGACGCGGAGCTGCGGTCGATGTATAACAGCGAGGTTTCTGCTGGGACGGCGCAAGGGACCTTTGAGGCCTGGAAAAATGCCGGGTCGTGGCGCAGGAACGCCAGCGGCACAGACTGGTTTCCCGGCGGGCGGACGCTGCTGAGCGAGCACGGCGCGGAGACCGCGATCCTGCCGCAGGGCACGCGCATCCTGACCGCGCAGGAGACACGCCAGACCGGCGGCGATACTTACAACATCACGATCGATGCCCACACGGTGCGGGAGTTTGAGGACATTCTCCGCATCGTGCAGGATCGCCGCAGAGTGGTTCGGATGGGAGGGACTTAAATGGCAACAGTACGGTTACCCGCGAATCAATCTGCTCGAATTGAAATTTCGCAGCCTGCAACAAATTATAGCAGTGACGTTAGCGTTGAGAGCGGAGATCTCCTTGTGTCTTTTTCTGGGTATCCATCGTCCGCAAAATTCAACAGAATTGTGCAAGGCCAGTTGTATTTGTATGCTGAACTTCGGTATGGAACGGAAGGGCAAAGTATCAATGGCGCCTATCTCAACTACCTGAACGATAACTTTGATGAAAAAACAGTAACATACGAAAATTGTCCAGGCAATGTGCTCGGATCAGGTAAGATTTACGCATACGTCACATCGACCGGTGGTTATATCGATGCATCAATCTTTGCAGAGTATGTAGCCGCTGCTGCAAAAAATGGAATCCGAACGCCACCCCCATATCGGATAAAATATCAAACAACTCGCGGCTCAAATGCTCCATATATGACAGTCGAATACGGCAATGAAATCGTTGGGATTAACCTGAGTAGTTTGTCCCCGTCTAACGGTTCCATCGTAGCTGCCAATTCAACAACATTTTCATGGGCCGAAAAAGCTAGTGGCTGTTGCTATGAGGCAATTTCCCGCACGTCTGCAAAATTCCGTTGGCGCAAATCCGCATCCGACACAGTTAAGGAGATTGCCGTGCCAGGCACGGCCACCTCCATCACCATCCCGGCGAACACCTTTTCCGGCGACAGCATCCAGTGGCAGCTCAGCGTGACCGCGAACAGCGGCGTCACCACGACCTCCGATTGGATGACGCTCTCGCTGACCGACGTGGAATCCACAGCCGTTGCGGTTGCTCCTGACCGGGCAGTCCTCGACGGATCGTCCGACAACGTATTCAAATGGGAACATGTCATTTCGACCGGCACGGCCCAAACGAAGGCCGAATTGCAGCAGAGCACGGACGGCAGCACATGGACGGCGCTGGCAACCGTCACCGGTGCAGCCAACACATGGACGGCTCCTGCCGGGACGTTTACCTCCGGCACAAAATACTGGCGCGTGCGGACGTACAATTCCAAGGGTGCTGCGGGCGCATGGAGCGCTGCCACACAGTTTATTGTGCTGGCCGCCCCTGCAACACCGCCCGTGTCTATTGTGTCCACAGAGCCGCGCCCCGAGATCCGCTGGCAGTCGGATGAACAGCAAGCCTACCAAGTCGAGATTGACGGCGTCTATGCCTCCGGTACGCGCTTTGGAACCGGGAAGACGTGGAAAGCCCCATTTTATCTGGCCGATGGCAGCTACACGGTGCGCGTCCGTGTGCAAAACGAATACGGCTTCTGGTCGCCGTGGGGCACGGCGGCGCTCCCGGTCGTAAACGTACCGGGCGGCGCGATCACGCTGACGGCCACGGGCTGCATCGAGGCGGCGCTAAGCTGGACGCCGGGCAGCTTTGACTACTATCTGGTCTATCGAAATGGAGTGGCTATCGCAAAGGTCACGGAACCGAGCTACACCGATGCAGCCAGCATTGGTGTTGTGCGCTATCAGGTGCGCGGCTGCTACGACAACAGCGACAATTACAGTCTGTCCGAAGCCGTGGAGGTCACGGTCAGCACGGACAAAGTCCGACTCTACGACATGGAGCGCGGCGAGTGGCTGCACTTCCTTTACGATTCCTCGGCGCACCGCAGCACGGGTCTGAGCCTGTCCCAGGACATCCAATACGTCCAGCTCTCCGGGCACACCTACCCGGTCGCCGAGCGGAGCGAATTTAAGTCCCGCGCGCTGCGGATCACCTGCGTCTGCGCGGACGATGCGGAGCGGCAGTCGCTTCGGGCGCTGATCGGACACCTGACCTGCTGCAAGACACCGGAGGGCAACATGACCATCGGCTACCCGGCCAGCATCACGGAAAACTCTGACGATTTCTTCAGCACTTACAGCTTTACCATCGAGCAGATCGACCGAAAGGAGGAAATCGACCTTGATTCGTGACATCTCCTACCACGTCAACGTCCTGCGCAACGGAGCCGAGTTTGCCCGGCTCCATTGGCGCAGCGGCGACAATCCCAACATCATGGTCAACAAGGATGCCGAGATCAAAGGCAGCTTCTCCGGGCGGTTCTACGTCCCCGACACGGTCGATCTGCTGTCAGACGAGCTGCAGCCCGTCATGCGGCTGAACGGCGTGGAGACGCCGCTGGGCGTCTTCCAGACGGCGACTCCGAGCCGCGCGACCGACCGCTACAACACGATCATCCAGATCGAGGCATACGACCGCTGCTGGCGGCTGCAAAACCAGCGCACGGAGAACATCCTGCACATCGCCGCCGGTACGTCCTACATTACGAAGATCCGCCAGATGCTCACGGAGGCCGGGATCGGGCTGGTCATCGCGGCTCCATCCACAGCCACGCTCCAGACAGACCGCGAGGATTGGGAGATCGGCACGACCTATCTGGCCATCATCAATCAGCTGCTGGCCGAGATCAACTACAGCGATGTGTGGTTCGACGGCAGCGGCATCGCGCATTTGGAGCCGTATGAGCAGCCCAGCGCCGACCGCATCGACCATGCCTATTCCGATACCGATGTCGTCCACGCGCAGCCGATTGGCTCGGATCACAACGACGAGACAGACATTTTCAATGCGCCGAACGTCTTTGTCCGAATTTGCAGCAACCCGGATCTCGACGCCGACATGGTGGCCACGGCGGTCAACGAGTCCCCGACGTCCAGCACATCCACCTTTAAGCGCAAAATGCGCATCGTCGATGTGCAGCGTGTGGATAACATCGCGAGCCAGGATGAGCTTCAGGCCGCCGCCGACCGCGCCCGGAATGAGTCCATGCTGGCGGCGCGGACCATCACGTTCCAGACGCTCAACGAGCCGGGTCACGGCGTAGGCGACATCATTTCCATTGACGATCCGGAGCTGGCCGGGATCTACGAGGAGACCGGCTGGTCGCTGACTATGGCCGCCGGCCAGATGATGCAGCACACAGCAAAAAGGACGGTGATTGCATGATGGATCTGTTTACGGCCACGCTGGAGAGCCCGCAGGAATCGCCGCTGCTCTCGCTGGCGACCATCGGCGCGAAGTACACGGACGGCGTCTCGCTGATCTTCCCCGGCCAGACCGAGGCAACTGCGAAGCACTACCGCTGCAATCCGGACGTCACCTTCGCTGCGGGCAATCGCGTCCTGATCGCCCGCGTCAGCGGCAGCTATGTGGTGCTGTGCAAAGTCGGCAAGCCAAAGTAAGGAGGTAGCTATGAGCCTAAAAATCATGCAAGGCGACCAGTACGCCATTGTATTTACTGGGACGCAGGACGGCGCGCCGCTCGACCTATCCAAAATCGAGATGATCGAGTTCATCGTCGGCAAGCTGCGCAAAATCTATCCCGGCGAGGTCACGACGGACGCGGACGGAAACTTCCTGTTCCCTCTGACGCAGGAGGAAACCTTCCAGTTCAAATCCGCTTCTCAGGCCGTCCAGATTCGCATCAAATTCACCGGCGCGGAGCCGGTGGTCATCGGCACCAGCATTGAGGGCATCCGCGTAAGCGATTCCATCAGTAAGGTGGTGCTGTGATGGCGATCCGGTTTGACATCGGCGGGAAGCCGAGCATTGTATTTGCAATCGATAACGTCAAAATTGTCCACACGGGCGGCAAGCCTTATGAGGGCGAATACACGGTCATCCCAAAGGCCAACGCACCGACTGTCCTTGAGACCGCCGGAAAGACGCTCAACAAGGACGTGACCGTCACCAAAATTCCGTATTACGAAACATCCAACCCCACCGGGGACACAGTTTATATTGCATCGGAGGTATAAAAATGGGTAAAAGCAAGATCATCTACGGCGGCACTGTCCTGATCGACCTGACTGCCGACACCATCGCGGACGGAAAAGTCCTTCTCGGCTACAAGTTCCACGGCCCGGACGGCGAGATCCACACAGGCTCCTGCACGTTCGATCTCGACACCTCTGGCGCAACGGTCAAGGCGTCGGAAATCCTCATCGGCAAGACGGCAGGCGCGCGCGGCACAATGATCACGGGCGAAATGCCAAACAACGGCGCAGTCGCCGCGAAGATCAGCACGGTCAATGGCGAGTATATCGTCCCGCTTGGCTATCACGACGGCTCCGGCAAGTGCGTCATCGACCCCGACGAGGCCGCGAAGATCATTGCGGCCAACATCAAAAAGGGCGTGACCATCCTCGGAGTCGAGGGCACCTACGGCGGAGAGACCATCACCGTCCAGACCAAGACGGTCGATCCGCTGACCACGTCGCAGACTATCATCCCGGATGAGGGCTATGATTATCTGTCTCAGGTGGTCGTCAACGCCATCTATTATAACGAGGCGGACAATTCCGCTGGCGGTAAGACCGTCACCATCGGCAAGGCCGCGGAGGTTTGATATGGGCGTCAGCAAAGTCGATTTCGCGGGGAATACGCTGGTCGACCTGACGGGAGACAGCGTTACCCCGGAAACCCTGTTGGAAGGTGCAACGGCGCATAATGCCGCCGGGAATCAGATTGCTGGAGCTGTGGCCGTGGCTCCAGCCTCCAACACCACCCCGAAAGCGCCGGGGACGGCATCGGCTGGTTCGGAAAGTGCGTATGCCAGAGGGGATCATGTGCATCCGAAGCAGACTGTCCACGACAATGATATGTTATGGGGCGGCAATTCACTGCAAAACAATGTGTCTCCTGTTGATGCTGCGGCTATCACGACTATCGGCGGCAACAAATTTGCCCTTGCGAAACCGGATGGTATTACAGTTGAATATAGCAATGACGGCGGAACGACTTGGGCCGATTACGGTGTGACAGATTCTTTGAAGGTCAACGTTGTATCCGGTCTTCCGAACAATGGATTATATCTTGGCAAGAAAGAATCGTCAGCGGCAGAAGCGCCCACTGCAAACGATATGCTTCGCGTTACGATCGATGCAATGGCTTGCGGAGGGTATACGTCTCTAGAGAAGATATTGATCCAATTTGCGACCAATGGTGTAGTGGGTTCTGCGGTAAAAATTGAATCTGCCAACATCGGTGCTCAAGATGTCTTTACTGAAGTTGGGACATACCCTGTCGCTGGTAACAGTGGTTGGAACTCGATTCCGCTCAAAGTTAACTTTGGTGCCTATGTGGCATCGCAGACTTCAAACTGCGGTGTGCTGCGTTTTACCTTTTCAATAGAGTCTATTGGCTCTTCTAGCAATAACCGTGCAAATGTCCAAAACATTGTATTTCTTGGAATTACGAACTGGATAACGCCGAGTGAACTGGCCAAGACCGGCCATCTGTATGCGTATGACTATCAACAGAACGCGAGTTTCCCGGCAAAGGTAACGGCAAAAAGTTTTTCCGGCGCGGTCTCTGATACGACTGCGGCGTTTTCTGAGGCTGGAGAACGGACGGCTTTGTCAACCGGTGAAAAGCTATCCGCCCTGTTCGGCAAGATTTCTAAATGGCTGAATAGTCTGGGAGACCTTGCATTCAAGGACGCGATTGCAAAGAAAGACCTTGCCTCTGATGTGCCGCTTTTGCCTGACGTTGCCGCTGCTGATAACGGGAAAATTTTGCGCGTGGTCGACGGTGCATGGGCGGCTGCGGAGATCGCAAACGCAAATGGAGGTAGCTTCTGATGGCTGAATATTTGACAAACACAACTGACCTGACAAAGGTGGCCGCAGCTATCCGGGAAAAGGGCGGCACGTCTGACCCACTGGTTTATCCTGACGGATTTGTGACAGCCATTGGGAATATTCAGACTGGCGGCACCACACCCGGCGCACCCGGAGACATTACATTTTATGACTACGACGGCACGATCGTCACGTCTTGGACGTTGGAAGAGCTGGCAACAAAGACTGCACTACCAGATTATCCATCTCATGAGGGGCTGACTTGTCAGGGCTGGAACTGGTCGCTTGCTGACCTCAAATCTACAAATCGCAAGATGAATGTCGGCGCTATGTATATCACGGATGACGGCAAGACCAGAATCTATATCCGGCTGGAAGAAGGGCGCACATCTCCAATGCTTGGCGTTTGCCCGAATGGTACTGTCACTGTGGATTGGGGCGATGGAACCACGCCGGATACGCTGACAGGAACAAGCACAACAATTTCAAAATGGACGCCAAATCACGCCTATGCCGCACCAGGTGAGTATGTAATTAAGCTGACGGTGGATGGGACAATGGGGTTTTTCGGAAATAGTAGGATTAATCAATATGGTGCAATCCTTCGGTATTCATCTTCCGGTGACAATCGAAACACTGTTTATCGAAATGGTGTTCAGAAAATTGAGATTGGAAGTGGTATAACAAGTATTGGAAATCATGCGTTCGCGTACTGTTATTCTCTTGCATCAATTGCAATACCTAGCAGTGTAACAAGTATTGGAAGCACTGC
>ERZ1034880.292-NODE-292-length-16593-cov-336.439836_pt1 | contig 16593 bp, 22 predicted proteins | sample MGYA00520630_ERZ1034880 | MGnify/ENA primary metagenome ERZ1034880 (study PRJEB33766, sample SAMN09781725) | gut metagenome | biome: gut microbiome | host: Homo sapiens | place: Madagascar | study: EMG produced TPA metagenomics assembly of the PRJNA485056 data...
GGGTACCCACGCCTCAAAAAATTTTCCCCCATAGCCAGCACAATTTTTCTTTACTTGGCACGCTTAATGCTATGATGCCACAGCTTGCCGGATATGGAGCCGCCAGGAGCAACAGAAAGTACAGCAACAGAAAACGCACAGTCCGGATCAATAATTTTCGCATAGCAATTTACTTATAACATTATAACTATTTTGTGTATTGATAACGTCAAGTAATGTATGGTAAAATATAATCAGAACAAGGGAAGAAAACCAACGAACCGAACCGAAACGAAAGGAGCAAATTAAAATGACTTTCAAGACCACAATAAAGGCTATCCAGGCGGGAGCGTCCAACGTTCGTTGCGCTGGCTATTGCGATTTGCATTATCTGTTGCAATGTCATAGCCCTGTCGCTTATACAAGCGGCGTGTATGGATGGAATTTTGATGTGTATGAGGTCTACGGCGTGACCATCTGCACGGGCTACCGTGGTATGCCAGGAAAACGGCTCGAAGGTATTGCAGAGTATGAGAAAAAGGCCAAATCTATTTTGACCAATTATAATAGACCGTATCAGGAACGGCGAGAAGATGTCGAGAAGCTCTTGCATGAATTTTGCAAGATTAACGGCGGCTATTAAGAAAGGAGCATCACCATGAAAATAATTGCCCTTGAATGTAAGTACCGAAACGAAACAGATAACCTTTACAAGGCCCTATCCGAAAAAGTAGAGCTGTACCGTCGAAAGGGCTATCCATACGTACACGATTCCGGCGCAATGTATGACGCACTGACAGAGCAAGACCATGAAATCATTCGCATTTGTGGCCGCCTGGACGCACTTGAAGAAATGCTAATTGAATCCGTGGCAGATCATAGCGTTTTCGCCTATCGTTCCCCGTGGGAAGATAAATTTGACTATCTGTGTGAGGAGGCACCCAATGAAGAATGAATTTACTAATATATGCCTATGGCTATTTGCTATCGCATTCACAATTTTCTTGTGGGCCTGTTTCTTCTCAGCCCTGATTGAAGCTTGCGGAGGTGTTATTGCATGACCTGCCCCTTTTGGAGTGGTCCCAACTGCGACGATTGCCCAATACCGTATAAACTGGCCGTCAACTGCACCGACTGTAAATTCACAGAACTCCCCGCCGCCTGTAAAGCCTGCGACTTTTACTACCCAGACAAGGGATGTTCCGTGCATGATGAAATTCAAGAATGGAGTGAGAGTCAATGCCGCCCCACAACCAACCCTTAAAAGATCGTTGGTACTCCTTGCGGTGTGCAACAGAGAAATGCAGCATTAAAGACTGCGGAACCCCTGATTGCCCCATAGAGGAAGAATATAAAACGTGCGTCACCTGTTGCGAATGTATAGATACATGCTTTGGAAGCTGTTGCCCCAAGTGCATAAGAGGTGAAAACAAATGAAGAAAAAGCCCCCTGCACTAATTCTCGCAGAAACACAGCGCAGCGCACTTCTTGCAGCCATTTGTAAATTAAACAAGTTGCAACTTAACGGTGTTTATATTCTCCGTCAAAAGGGATTTGCATATCAAATCGCGTGGGCATATGACAAGCATAGCGTTAACACCCCAATTACTGATTGGCTGACGTTTCAGCAAGTGAAAGACTGGATACAGAACGAAAAGAGGTGTTTACAATAGAATACAAAACCGTATCCGTGGCAGGTCTTGTCTATCTCTATGGAGCAATGCAAAAGAGATACGAAGACCTTGCAGAGAAGTACAAGAACGAAAATGTCCATGTTGACCTAGAGCGCTATTATAGAACCTGTGCCGCCACAATGGAGACTTGCAAACGTGCAGCATCTTCCCCGCAATCCTTTTGGTCACTATGCGAACGCTACAACGTAGCCTTTCGGAAACCAGGCCGCCCAAAGAAATAAAAGCCGCTGGGCGGCTGATGGGCCAAAAACCTGACCCGTCAGCGACCCAACGGGAGAAATAAGAAAGAAGGGAGCGTGAACGCAAGTTAAAGACTCCCACAGGGCCGTAACAACAATTTATAATAAAGGAGAAAATAACATGAAGTATTTCACCCGAACTATTACCACTTACACCTACAAGTTTGCCAAGACTGACGGCCAGAACTTGAGCGACGTCACCGAAATGAACTTTACCACTAAGCTCTCTAAGTCCGCAAAGGCTAAGCTGATGGAGTCCGAGGGCTTCAACGTAGACCTGGGTGTGACTGAGGTTGACGAGTTGCGCCGCATGAGCCTTGACGTGTTCCTGGAAAATTCCGAACCCGTCCCCGCTGGTTTCTAAGCAACAAACAAATCAACAAATTTTAGGAGGAACTTATAAATGACTAACGAGATTATGAATGTGCAGAACAATGACGCTATGGACATTATGGCCGAGGCCAACGCTATCCGCCCCTATGTTTCCTTCACTCCTGAAACTCCCGAGGATAAGGTGAAGCTGTACAACGCCATGAACAGCCCCATGTATCGTCTGAAAAGCATGATCAACAAGCCTATTAAAATGGTGGATGCTGTGTTGATTCCCGCTCAGACCGTGAACGAGGAAACCGGCGAAGTGCAGAACGTTATTCGTTCCGTCATTATCGACGATCAGGGCAACACTTACAGCGCCAGCGCTACCGGAGTTATTACCAGTCTGCGGAACCTGGTGAACGTGTTCGGCTCCCTGCATTTTGACAAGCCTCTGACTGTGATCCCCAAGGAAGTAGCAGTTAAGCGCGGCAACACTCTGACCCTCGAAATTAAGTAAAATATCCGTCAACCCGTCCCGGTTAATAGCCGGGGCGGGCTATCTATCAAGAAAGGCGGTGATATATTGGAACTAAACGAACAGCTTGCCTATACAGAGCGCAACTTGCCATACCTGCTTCAAAAGCGCCTGGGCTACCCGGTTGACATAACGCATGAGGCGGCAATGGCTATTTCAATGCGTGCCGCATACGGAAGGGATGTTGAGACATGGCTGGAAGAAAAGGAAGTAAAACGCCTGATTTTGGATATTCAGTAAACGCAGATAAAATTTCTGCATACAAGGCAAAAATTCGGGCATACAATAAACGCATAGCCAATGCAAGTAAGGGGGTATCAACTGAACTTTCATCAAAGCTCCCCAAAAAGGTTAGCCTAACAGAGCTTGCAAGCAGAGCCACAAGCGAACGCCAACTTGACGAAGAGATAGAACAATTGCAACAATATAAAGGCAAAGGGCTAAAACTTGAAGTTAGAGAAACGCAAGTAAAGACTAAAGCTGAATGGTTGCAGATCGAAAAGGCTATTGAAGAAGAAAACAGGCGTAGAGAAATAAGAGAAGCAAAAAGTCAAGAAAAGCAGATGGCACGAAACGCTTTCAGAACGCAAAAAATGCGGGATGCAGAGCCAATGGACTTAAAGCAATTTCTTGCAGAAAAGCCGGAACGGCAAGAGCAGCTTATAAGAGGGGGGTATCTTATGAATTGGGTTGACCCTCGTCTTGTGGACTTTCAGCAGCGATGGATTGCAACTCTTTCCCTAAACTCTAGTGTAGCTATGATGCGTTGGCCTGACAGAGCAAACGAGTTCGGCGGAGCTTTTCTTGACGCAATGCAGCTTGCAACCAGTATGGAACCAGAGGAATTTTACAAACGATTTAAAGCTTTCCCTGAGTTAGGTTTTGAAACTGTTTCCGACCCCGACGAACTTTTGAAATTTATAGAAAGTATTGTATCGTTACTGAGCTAGCATGAAAGCAACCTGGTATGCGGCAGACTTTGAAACTACAACAGACCCGGAAGATTGCCGGGTGTGGGCTTGGGCCTTCACGGATATATCACGGCCATATGATTTATTGTATGGGAACTCTGTTGATAGTTTCATGGAGGCTTTAGCCGAGTTATCAGGGAGAGTATATTTTCACAACCTAAAGTTTGATGGGCGATTTATTGTTGATTACCTTTTACGGAACGGTTATGACTGGAACGGAGAAAGAAGCTTGCCGCCCCAAACTTTTAAGACGCTAATATCTGATATGGGCGCATGGTACAGTATCAAAATACGGTTCCCGAATACGAAGGCAGGCATAAAACGTGAAGTCACAATATACGACAGCCTAAAGATACTTCCTATGAAAATTTCGCAAATGCCAAAAAGCTTTGGAATTGAAGAACATAAACTTGAGCTTGATTATAAGGCGTATAGAGAGATTGGTCACGAACTGACACAGCATGAAAAAGACTATATCAGCGGAGACGTTATCATTTTGGCGAAAGCCCTTGCATTTATGAGAGAACACCAGCAGCACAAAATGACCACAGGCAGCAACGCAATAAACGACTACAAAACAAGAATTGGGAAGAACGTGTACACGAAATGGTTTCCGGAAGTAGACGCATTTACAGATAAGGATATACGGCAAAGCTATAAAGGTGGCTTTTCTTATTTGAATCCAAAATATAAGAACGCCGACATAGGGGCCGGAAACGTTTACGATGTAAACTCAATGTACCCTTGGGCGATGCGCTATTGTTTGCTGCCATACGGTGAGCCTGTCTATTTCAGCGGAGATTATGTTGAAGATAAAAATTGTCCTTTGTACGTTCTCAATTTTGAATGTACCTTTAAAATAAAGCCAGGTCACGTTCCGTCTATTCAGATCAAGCACAGTATGTTGTACGCTGAAAACGAATACCTTACTGAAAGCGACGGGCCTGTGGTTTTGACCTTGACAAACATAGATTTGAAGCTGATGAAAGATCAATATGACGTGAATATTATAGAGGTATTCGGGGGCTACAAATTCCGTGCAGCATATGATATGTTTAACGTGTATATTGATTATTGGTATAACATGAAAACCACAGCAAGAACAGAAGGAAATCCGGGCCTCGAGAAAATAGCAAAGCTGAGCTTGAATAGCCTGTACGGAAAGTTTGGAACACGAAAGACAACAAAAAGTAAGATACCATACCTGGACACAGAAAAGAATATAGTGCGTTACTACACAAGCAGCGAAGAACAAGTAAAAGGAGGATACATTCCGATTGCAACATTTATAACGGCTTATGCAAGAGATAAGATCATACGAGGAGCGCAAGCTTGCGGCGATAGGTTTGTCTATGCAGATACCGATAGTCTTCATGTTGTAGGAACAGAGCCAATTCCGGGCTTGGATGTTGACAATAAACGCCTTGGAGCCTTTAAGCTTGAAAGCACATTCACAAAAGCTCGTTTTATCCGTCAAAAGACATATATGGAAATTTTCGAGCGAGAGATAAACATAAAATGCGCTGGTATGCCGGACGAAATCAAGAACAAGCTGCACCCGGAAGATTTTTATGAAGGGGCGACATTCGACGGTAAACTTTTACCCAAAGTTGTCCCCGGTGGAGTCATACTTGAGGATACTACTTTTCAGATCAAAAAGGCTTGACAAAATTTTGAAAATATGCTATCATAATGGCGAGGAATTATGTTTGGGATTAAATACCGTCCTGCGAGGTCGCTGTGAAGAACAGGCGTAGGGGGCAAGGGCTTTGACACGCTGATTTAATTTTGGGCATAGTTCCTCTAACTATAAGGAGCAGTTATGACAAACAAGAATATGTACTACAACTGCAATAATACGTTGCAGCGTGGAAAGCTTTTCAATTTCGTCCTTGGCCCTCGTGGCGCTGGCAAGACCTACGGCGCTAAAAAGAAAGTGATTCAAAACTTTCTCGACAATGGCGAACAATTCGTATATTTAAGGAGATATGACACAGAGTTAAAAGAAGCGCAAATGCGAAACTTTTTTGACGATGTGTGTCAAGACTTTCCAGAAACGGATTTCAGCAGTGCTAAGGGTGTATTCAGAATCGATAAACGAATAGCAGGTTGGTATACACCTATAAGCAAGGCAAAGCTGTTAAAGTCAATTCCGTTTCCGAACGTGTCATTGATTATATTTGATGAATTTATCATTGACACGGGCTTGATTCGCTATCTCCCTTCTGAAGTCACTTGCTTTTTAGAGTGTTACAGCACAATTTCCCGTGATAGAGACGTTCCCGTGTTGTTCCTCTCAAACGCTTTGACCCTGACAAATCCGTATTTCGTTTACTTTGATATAGAGTTTGAACCAGGGCAGAAAAGCAAAATTCAAGGCGATATAAGTATAGAATTTGTAGAGAACAAAGCATTTACAAACCACATGAATGAAACAAGGTTCGGAAAATTGATTAAAGGCACGTCGTATGCGGAGTATGCAATAAACAATAAATTCTTGCTGGACACAGACACATTTATACAGAAAATGACAAGCGCCGCACAGTATGCGGCAACTCTTAGGGTTGACAAATTTACGATTGGTGTATATCGTGAAGTTATGACGGGCTTAACATTCCTGTCAGAAAAAATTGACCCGTCCTGCAAGTATATTGTTTCTTTAAGCACTGCAACGCATACACAAGAAACCATATTGGCAACGAGATCAAACGTGGTTCTATATTCGATCAACCAGGCGTTTACAGATGGGACACTGAGATTTGAAACGCAGAACATCAAAAACGTTATGATTCCGCTGCTAAAGAAATTACTGTAAAGGAGTTATTTCAAATGGCATATGAATTTACGCAAGACGCCTACCGCGAATTTTCGCAAGCCATCATTGACGCAAAAGGCGACCAGGCCACAATTACTTCTGTGCTTGCAGATATGCAAGATACTTTCAACGACAACATCGGCCTATTGGCAACAACCAGGAAAGATAACGAGGGCTTGACCGCTGAGAACAAACGCCTGAAAGATGCCAACATGGATTTGTTTTTGAGAATCGGAGCGCAGAAGGAAGAAATCAACAGCCAGACCGGAGGCCGTGAGGAATCGCCAAAGGAACAGAATGTTGATGAATATATGAAAAGCTATTTTGAGAAATTAGGAGGAAAATAATTTATGGCTACTAAAACCACCGAAAGAGTTGCTACCCCGGAAATGATGAACGCTATCCGGAGTGAGGCAAGCCCCGCTTATCAGGCTAACGTTCCTGTAATGAAAGCCAACGGCCTTATTTCCGAGGTTGCAAACCCCATTCTCGCATATACCGTGTACCAGAACGAATTTCTGTCCCTGTTGGTGAATAAGATCATTGCACAGTTGGTATACAGAAAGCTTTGGGACAACCCTTTGTCCATGCTGAAAAAGGGCAATTTTGGCGTAGGAACTGACATTGAGGAACTACACACCAACCCCGCTGTCGCTGCCCAGTACGACGGAACTGACGTTGGTATGGCCGGACTGCTCAAGAGCCAGAAGCCCGATAGCGCCCCCGCCTGGTATCGCCTGAACCGTCAGGACAAGTATAAAGTCACGATTAACAATGAGCAGCTTTCCAATGCTTTCCTGTCCTGGGACAATCTTGAGGGTTTCATTGGTCAGATCGTTGACAGCCTGTACAATGGTAACACTATTGACGAGTTCAAATACACAAAGCAGCTTGTAAGCGATGCGTACACCGGGAATAAGCTTCCTACCATTACAACTGTAATGCCTACCAATGAGGCTACCGGAAAGCAATTCCAGGTTGCTATGCGGAATCTGTCCATGCAGTTCACTTTCCCCTCTACGGAGTACAATCCTTACAAGCTGATGGGCGGTACTGCCAACGCACGAACCACTTGGAGCAGTATTGATGATCAGGTGATTCTGATTCGGGCTGATGTTGCCGCTAATGTGGGTGTTGAAGTTCTGTCTGCTGCGTTTAACTTGAGCTATGCTGACTATCTGGCCCGTCAGATTATTGTGGACAAGTTCGACGGTGACGGCAAGCTGCTTGCGGTTCTGGCTGACGAAAAGTCTTTCCAGATTCGTGAGAAGCTGCGCCGGAACACCGAGTTCTACAATGCAGAGGCGCTGAATTGGCAGTATTATTTCCACGCTTGGGATACGTTCGCCCTGTCTCCCTTCCATAATTGCGTGGCCCTGGTCACGGAATAACTCCTTTGGTTGGGTGGGCGGGTATGAATTAAACGAAGGGAGGCTAAGCAATGGCTTATTTTGAGCCTACAAGCACAATCTATTTTCACAGTGGTACGGGTGTAGATGCGCACAACAAACCATATTTTGAAGACAATTTCGCAATGCATACATATTTTGCAGGGTTTAAGAAATTTGGTGTAGACAATTACAGTTACCAACGTGCAGACGAGCGGCAATATGTAGCGGTAGAACACAGCTATTATGATTGCATGAAATGTGATTATATTAGCTTTAACAATGGAAGCGGATATGGGCCTACATGGATTATTTGCCGCATTACAGGTGTAGAATGGAAAAACCCGAATTGCTGTTGGGTGTGGTTTGAAGTTGACCCCTTCTGCACTTTCTGCGGTGATATTGCATGGAGCAAAAGTTATTGCTTTGTCGAACGAGAACATGTAACAAAGGACTGGGACGGGACGTCACCTATCTGGGAAGCGTGTGGACTTCCGGAAGACTTTGGCATTGACCCGGAATATTGCGTTGCATCAGTCAAGAAAATGTGGACACCGAACAAATATGTCATAATCAGCCCTTACGACGAAAATGGAACACCGCATTTTACAGGTCAAGCGCCATACGGAATTTATGATGGCCTATCCATGATCGTCAAGAACAGCCCCGCCGAAGTTAACAGTTATCTTGATGCTGTAGCAAACTCTGATACAGGAGACATCAATCAAATCGTCGGAATTTATTCTGTGCCCAACGATTTTCTTGGCGTGGACGGAGCGCTCGATGTGAATTTAACGCCGCCCTGGGGACAGCTAATTTACCACAATGCGAAAGTCTGGACAAGCCAATTTAGCACCATTTCTATCGTTGCTTGCGACGGAACAAGCGTGGATTTAAAGCCCGAACTATTCCCGTTGAAACAATATCGTTTCAAGTCACAAGGGTACTTTGTCGGTGGCTCAATGGGTTTCCGTGTGACCCCGCAAGGCTATGCGCTGCACAGTGATACAGATGTGGACATTGGGCTTTTATTTTCCGGAGTTCCACAAGGGGCTTTTGTAGGCAACAGTTACGCTCAATGGGTATCGGCCAACCAAACCGCAATTCTTTCCCGAACCATTCGGGGCATTGCAAGCGCAGGTGTAGCACTTGGTACAGCTGGAGCTATTGCGGCAACCGGGCCTCTTGGAGTTGCTATTGCAGGTTCTCAAGCTGCTAACGCCTTGCAGGACATTGGCGGGGTACTGGGAGATATGCACGCTGCAAGGAAACACTCCGCAACCGTAGACGGGAACTGTGGTTGCTCAGACTTGAACATTGCCACCGCTGTACAAGGATACGGTTTTCATATTAGATGGTATCAGGGCAGAGATACAGTAATGCGGCGCATTGACAACTACTTTGATCGTTTTGGCTATAAGGTTGGGCAACTGAAAGTTCCCAACAGAAACACCCGGCCATTCTGGAACTATGTAAAAACTGTTGATGCGCATATTTCCGCCACCTGTGCAGAAACCTATATCAGAGGCATTGAACAAATGCTTGACGGAGGCGTTACATTCTGGAAAACCGCTGCTTGTGCAATTGGCGATTACAGCAACCCCGAGGGAAATAAGGCAGGAGGGTGATAACATGGAAAATGATGTATTTATTGCAATCCTTGGCTTATTCGGTTCGGCAGCAGGAGCGTTTGCGGGAATACTGGTGAACACTAAACTAACAAATTGGAGACTTGAGAAGATCGAAGAAAAGTTAAAAATGATTGACAATCACAACGAAACAATTATTGAGCTTGACGGAAGAATCAGAGAGTTAGAACATGATGTTAGAGATTTGAAAGGAGTAAAGCCATGAAAGCAATTGTAACCTTGCTTCACCTGTCTGACTTGGTAGATCAGTTGAAACGAATTGCAGGCGCACTGGAAAGAATTGCCGCAAAAATGGAGGAAACGAACAATGGATGATAAACGGTGGTGGTATCAGCTGACGAAAAAGGAAATTGAAGACGCAAACAAGGCGTTCTTTGACGGATTCAAAAGCGTGTGGGTTTTTGCCGTTATCGTGTTCGCCGCTATCTACTATCTGATGTGGTGAGGTGATAAGATGTTAAAATTTCTTTCACAGCCTCTGCAAATGATGCTGACAATCATTGACGTATGCAGCAAGGAGACGCTGAAAATTGACCTTGTGCGTATTGGCCTTTTGATTCTGTATCTTGGGTGCATTATCGGTCTATGCTTCCTGTTCATGTATTGGGGTATTCCTATCGTGTCTGACGTATTCACGACTATTGGGGCAGGTGTTAGCATTGCAACTAATTGAAAATTTAATGACTGAAAACCTGTGCTACAAGCTGAACAATAGAATTGTTCCACGGGGAATCATGGTTCACGGCACAGGAGCAGATAACCCGTACATTAAGCGCTATGTACACAATGACCCCAACAGCCGCATTGGTGTAAATCGATATGAAAATCACTGGAACCGTCCCGACGTAGAAAAATGCGTACACGCTTTTGTTGGAAAGCTTGCGGACGATTCTATTGGAGTTGTGCAGACCTTACCTTATAATAATAAGGCGTGGCATTGTGGAGCGTCCGGCAACATGACGCATATCGGCTTTGAAATCTGCCAAATGACGGAAAATCGAAAATACACTTATGCAGCCTATGAACAAGCTGTTGAGTATGCGGCTTATCTTTGCGAACAGTTCGGGTTTGATCCAATGCACCACGGGACGATCGTTTCCCACAAGGAAGCCCACGAACTAGGCATTGCAAGTGATCACAAAGATCCGGAAAATTGGTGGAGTAGATACGGGTTATCAATGGATGGTTTTCGGCGTGACGTGCTGTTAAAAATTCAATCGAATAAGGAGAGAACGAAAATGAACGACTTTGAGAAGTACAGAGCAGAATTACAGAAAAAGCCCGGTTCTGAATGGTCGAAAGAAGCGAGAGAAGCAATGGTTCATGCGGGGCTTATTACCGGAGCAGTTGACCACACCACAGGAGAGCGCAACTATATGTGGCAAGACTTTGTAACTCGTGAGCAGTTGGCACAGATTCTTGCAAGGCTGGAGAGCTTAATCTGAAGCGCCGAAAGAGGTTAGGGTTTACCAACAGGTTAGCAATTTACCTGCTTGTATTGATTGGGCTGGATTTAATTGGCGGGTTCTGCCTAGCTGTAAAATCCATCGAAGCTCAATATCTGGGCGGGCTTGCCTGTTGGACTGTGGTTAGCACTCCGATAGGAACCGCTGCAACAATCGTATTGAACAGCATTGTAAATAAGAGCAAAGCAGAGAACAGCAACAATGGAAAGGGAATTGTATATGCTGCGGCGGAAAGCTGCGGATTCAACAATTCACCGGAAATTTGAATTAAGGAGGTGTGACAATGCTTGATGGATTTATGGGGTTCATGTTGCCAAGTTTCTCGCCTGTTGGGGCTGGAAATAAGGGTAACGCAAAATGGCTGAATGACGTGCAAATGATGGAAATTTTCAACAGAATTACAAATGCTGCACTTGCACGGTTCAAATGGAGTGGCCTTCCTGCAACCTGTGACGAAAGAGCATTGGAACAGACACTTTTCTTTTATGGAAGCGCACTATTTTTCGAGGACGAAGACCTGGGCTTCATTCATACGCCTGTGCAGTTGATTGGGCCATTTAATGTGTACTATGAAAGCATCAACAGAGAAGCGTACAGCTTCAATTACAAGAAGCGTAGAACCATTGATGATTCCGTTCTGATTCGTGCCAATATGACAATGAGTCCGGACTACATTATCCCTTGGAACTATGCCCCGAAAATTGCTGATGCTATCCGGTCTGTTGACGTGCATAGCCAGACGCTAAAAAGCCCGTTTGGAATCACCTGTGATGAACAAAACAAGCGAAGTGCAATTGCAGCCTTAAACAAAATCAAGGATAACGAAATTGCCGTGTTCTCGCAAAAATATAATCAACAAAATGCTTTCCAGGTGCTAAGCTTTGTAAATAATTGCTGGCTCCCTGAAATGTGGGCAAATGTGAAGAACTACACAAGCGAAGCATATACAGCGCTTGGCATGGACAACAGTTATAGCACCAAAAAGGAAAGATTGGTAACTTCTGAGGCAGAAGGACAAAGCAACCCTACACGACACGTTTTGCAGTCTGAGTTGAACGAACGCTTGAAAGCTTGTGAAAAAATCAATACAATGTTTAGCCTAAATATTTCTTGTGAAGTCAACCAGGAAAACGAGTTCATGTTTGAACACATGGAGCGTGAGGGCTTATTCCTTGAAAGCGAAGGAGGCGAACCTAATGTATCAGAGGATTGAATTTGAAAACTTTGAACCTACGTTAGGCGAACTTACAATGATGGGGTATCCTTTATTTGATGATACATGGGATACTTACGTTCCGGAATACAAGTCTGCACTGTGCGAGAAGATCAAAAGATACTATTGGTTCAATCAGATCGGTTCGGAAACTCCAGACAGATTCCGGCACTTCTTGAACGCAGAGCTTGAGCGAAAAATGCCGTATTACAATCAGCTGTACGCAAGTCAGCTAATTAAATTTGATCCGCTTTTAAACTATGCGCTTAAAACACAGGGTCGAAAAATCGAGAATCTATGCAGAGTTGCAAACACCGACAACACAGCTATTGGTAAAGCACTGCGAAACTTTGTGAACAGCGCAAACGTAGACGGAACATTTGATGGAAACCTTACCGGAAAATACGGTAAAGATAGCACAAGAAATATCACAGAAGACTTGACTAAATCCGAAAAAGAGAGTATAATTAAAGTAGGAACCGAGGATATTACGGACACGAAATCAATTACTGTTAATACCGAGGGGACGGAAGACAGCACCACAACAGGAACTAAGGGAGTTACTGGAAGTGGAAGTGAAAGCGGGTCATCCAACGAGACGAAAGAAACCACAGGCAGCAAAATCCAGCTGTATTCGGATACTCCGCAAAAAGACCTGTCGAAAAATTCTATTCGTTGGGACTATCTAACCAACGCAACTAATATTACTACATCCGAGAATATGACCGACGCAATCACAAATTCGAGGGAGTATTCAAATAAAGAGGACACCTCTACAAAAGACGTTTTAGACAAGGACACAACGAAAAAGGAAACAACCGCTGAAACAGATGTTAGAGACAGAGACTACACAGAAGATGTAACCGACAATAAAGACACTACGCAAAACGACAAGACTAAAGACGTATACACTGAGGGCAAAGACACAACAGAAGACACGAAGCACAAAACCAACGAAAAGACAAGCGAGAACGGAAAAGAAGATTCTTTCAAGGTAGACGAAAGCAGCGCACGCACTGACGAAAAGCATACGAAGGACGAAGGGAACAATGAGTTCACATCCGGCTATATGAACGTTAGTGCAGCGGATTTGCTGAAAGCTTTTCGCGATACCTTTATCAATGTAGACGAAATGATCATTAAGGATTTGAGATTCTTATTTATGGAGGTGTTCTAATGAAACATTACCCTTATATTCCTGGATACCCTAAGCCCGATTACCCTGACTGTATGCCTGAAAGCGACTGCTGCGGAGATAAGGCCCACCATTGCTCACCCCCGCCTTGCCCTCACGATCATTGTCCTCCCCCGCCTTGCCCTGGTATGCCTGGGCCTGGGCCTGGTGAATTTGTGCCTGTTCCCCCGCCCATTGAGCCACTGCACCCGGTTCCGGGGTGCAATACTCAAGAGCAGATGATGCGCATTGTTCACAAAACAAACGAGTGCATTAACAAGTGGAATTATATCAGTTCCAATTGTTACGCTGCCCTTAACCGTGTAATTGGAGCTGCTGTGTCCAACGATGTGTATTACGATCGGGACGAAGTACATCTTGAAAACGGCTATTCCAGCAATGACGAATGTGCCTACCACATTATCACTATTCGTTCTGTGGACAAGTGCAATCAGCCTATCCGAATTAAACTGAAAACCGCATATGATAATACCACAAATGCCAACGTACGGCAGTCTATGCAGGATGTGAGCTTCATTGAAAATGCCAATGCGGTGATTACTGCTGTTGACCCTGCCCAGATTGGATGGAAAGGCACGACTTTCTATTGCGGTGCCCCCATTGCTGGCACACAAGAAACTGATGGCCATGTAGGCGGCTTCAATGACCACGGAGCGCTGAAAGTGTTCCCTGCTTCTGTCGATGATTTGACCTTGCGTCAGAATTGCGTGGTTGACATGATCGGCCTTGTAACTCCCATTATTACAGATGGCGAGATCACGGAGCAGGCTAAGGCAATGACTACAAAGGCCAGTATTTCCGCCATTGGCTACCGCTCTGGAAATGGTGATAAGATTTTCTTCCAGTGTTCGGCAGAAGCTGACAAGGGTATGCAGGGCATTACCGTTGCCAACATTCTAAAAGACATGGGATGCACCACCGCCATTATCACCTGTGTGGGCGTGAACTCCGCTGACGTGAAGATCAGTAACGGCATGATGTACATGGGTACATTGACTGACGTTCCTAATGGGTGGCTTATGCCGAGTAACTGCGCTTACTGGGTGGTGAGCAAACGCCCTTTTGACGGCTGGAAAAATAAATTCACTACAGAGATTGCCGACCTGGTTCAGCGTGTTGGCGGGAGTTACAACGAGATACTGAACAACAAGCACAGAATTGAAATTGTAAATAAGCTTGCTGAAAGCAACCGTGACAGACTGGATGATGCAGAGGCTCGCCTCAATATGATTGAAAATACCCTTGAAAATCACGGTGAGAGAATCACTAAATTGGAACGTGACCTTGCACAGGAAATCACGGACAGGAAAAACGAGATTCAGCGGGTTGACGGACGAATTGATCAGGAAATCACGGACAGGACAGAGGCAGACAATGCACTTGGAAAGCGGATTGACCAGGAGATTACCGACCGGACAAATGCTGATAATGCGCTTGACGAAAAGATCACTCAGGAAACCGCAGAGCGAAAAGCCGCTGACACTACGTTGCAGGCAAATATTGACGCTGAGGCAAAAGCGAGAGCTGACGCTGACCTTGCTGAGGAAAACGAACGTAAACACCAGGATAGCTTGCTGCATACTGAAATTGACCAGGAAAGAACCGACCGCTCTAATGCCGATGCTGATTTAGCTAATAAGATTCAGAAAGAGGCTACCGACCGGGCCGCCGCTGACACCAAACTGACGAATGATCTTGCAGCGGAGGCTACCGCACGAAAAGACGCTGACGTGGAATTGACCAATGAAATTTCGGCGGAGGCTACGGCAAGAAAAGATGCGGATGCGGGGCTGAGAACACAAATCGACACGGAAGAAGCTACACGTTCCAGCGAAGATACTAAGTTGCGGGACATGATCAATGCAGAAAGCACAACCCGTGCTTCTCAAGACGATGCCACCAACAAACGCATTGACGATCTTGTAACTGGTAAAACCGAACTGGGCTATGTGAAAAAGACCGGGGACACAATGAGCGGCGCTTTGAACATGGACGGGAACGAGGTTGACGGAGTTTCTGGGGTTGGGTTTGCGAACGGTAGCCACCTGGATGAAGCAGATGGAAAGCTGCAAGCGCTGAATGGGAATGACCCTGTGAGAGTTAGCGGAGCGGACGCCGTGGACGATGGGGATTTTGTGACGAAGAGGCAGTTGGATGAAACTGGTGTAACAAATCTGACAACATATCGCTATAATACTCCCGACAATATGCTTGATGCAGAATTCGTTGACAAGATTATTGAGTATGCTAACAAGAAACTCCCGTTTTTTGTGACTCTGTTAGATGCATCTGGTTTCCCTTATATAGGGCATTATGCTGTACAAAGAACTTTGACGGAAAGCGGAATTATTGGGACAAACTATAAGTTTTCTACGTTTGAAGTGCATGATATAACAATTAGCGGACAAAGAAAAATAAATGTAATTTATTTCTCTCAATTTGACCAATAAGGAGGTACTGTATGCAATCTTTCTTCTACCCTTTTGGCGGTGTTGGCCACCTTAAAATCACTGTACCTGTAACTGATGCGCTGTGTCAGCTGTGGTTTGATGATTGCTATACTCCGTGGTTTGATGGAAATTCTGATGGCAACGTTCCGGCTATTGCAACGGATACGCATGAACCGGATGGAATTTCTATTAAGTGCGAAAACAAGGTTGTAACTGTTGAGTGCAAGCACAGCGGGCACTATAATGGAGTGATTGCCTACTTTAAGGCACGTTCGGAGGAGGGGCAACTTGAGGAATTGCCTTTTGACATGGCGCAAGCTGATTCTATTACGTTTGAGAGAGCGAATGGAAACAGCTTCCAGGCGGCGAAGGTGACAAGCTCGCAGACCGGCGGAAATGTGAGATTCCAGGGAGCGTATAGAACAGGTGAAAGTGGCGAGGAAGTTTATATTGTTTCTGTGATTAGCGGAAATATGAATTACCTTGCTAACAAAATTCCGGCGAGTATGGCGGCGGATTCGCAGATAGTAACAACGCCGAGAATTGCGAAGCTTTACAAGGCGAAATTTTAAAAGACGAGGCGGGGCTTTAAATGGCTCCGTCTCTCTTTATTTTTCTTTGTGCGAAATGACGAAAAATCTGTTGCGTGGCTGAGCGACGAAAAATTGAGTGGGCAGGGAACCC
>ERZ1034880.294-NODE-294-length-16565-cov-44.175106_pt1 | contig 16565 bp, 18 predicted proteins | sample MGYA00520630_ERZ1034880 | MGnify/ENA primary metagenome ERZ1034880 (study PRJEB33766, sample SAMN09781725) | gut metagenome | biome: gut microbiome | host: Homo sapiens | place: Madagascar | study: EMG produced TPA metagenomics assembly of the PRJNA485056 data...
GAGTTAATATATTATTTTTATTTTATCAGAAAAGTTGAATATATATTGAAAAAAAGTTGAAATTTACTGCGAGAAATAAGTGTTAGACTAAAGATGAAGATTTAGTGTTTCGAGGTGAATATGTTATTTTTAGATTTTTTTAGTGGCATTGGTGGTTTTAGACTAGGTATGGAACTAGCTGGGCATCAATGTATAGGTCATTGTGAAAAAGATAAATATGCAGAAATGAGTTATAGAGCAATGCATAATATAAAGGAAGGTGAATGGTTTGGAGAAGATATCACAAAAATTAGAGCAGAAGAGTTACCAAAAGCAGATGTGTGGTGCTTCGGCTTTCCCTGTCAGGATATATCCATCGGAGGTAACAAAGCAGGATTCAATGGAAGTCGTTCAAGTTTATTTTTCGCAGTTACAAGACTTATTAGGGATACAAAAGAAGAAGATAGACCCAAGTATTTATTCATTGAGAACGTTAGAAACTTATTTAGTGTTAACCAGGGATTTGACTTTCTCAAACTTCAGATTGAGCTGGCCGAAATCGGCTATGATTGTGAATGGCAATTACTTAACTCACGAGATTTTGGAGTGCCACAAAATAGAGAAAGAGTGTACATTATTGGACATCTTAGAGGACGAAGTACCAGAAAAGTATTTCCTATCACAAGAAGTTCTAAAGCGATTAATGTACCAGGAATAGCTTGTGGTGATTTTAGATATGATAAAGGTTTCAGGATTAGAAAAAATGGAGTTTCACCTTGTCTATGTGCAGGTAATAGTAAAATGAATAATCCTAAAGATTTATCAAGTTCTATATTTGTTTTAGGAAATGTTAATCCAAGTAAAAAAGGATTAGGTGGACGAGTTATTGATTCAAAAGGAATAGCCCCAACATTAACTACTAATAAAGGTATTGGGATGAATATTTTAGTAAGAGAAGCTACAAAGAAAGGATATTCTATTGCAGAGCATGGAGACTCAATTAATTTGGAGTATATTAATTCAAATGCTAGACGTGGAAGAGTTGGAAAGAATAGAGTAAATACATTAACAACTAGCTGCAATTATGGAGTATTATTGAATGGACGAGTTAGACGATTAACACCTAAAGAATGCTTTAGGTTACAAGGGTGGCCTGATGACTATTTTGAAAGAGCAGCAGAGGTGTGTAGTAATGCTCAGTTATATAAACAAGCTGGCAATGGAGTTACAGTAAATGTTATTTGTGAAATAGCAAAAAAATTATAAGTTTTATCCTAGCAAGTGATAAATTAAGCCGATGACTTAATAGCATCGGCTTTTATTATTTTCAAAAATTAAATAATGAAAAGAGTTGATATATATTTTGAAATAAAAATAATATATTAACTTTTTTTAAAAGGAAATTTAAGTTGAAAGTTGAATTTCTAAGTTATGTAAAATAAATTTAATAATGAGGTGTGGGCGATGTTGAAGAGTGTTGAGGAAGTATCTGAGGAATTGGGAATAAGTAAAGCAGCAGTATATAAGAAGTTGAAAGAGGAAAAATATAGTAAATTAATTATAAAAGAAAATGGGAAAATGATGATAAGTGAAGAATTGCTAGAAGAATTGAAAAAGAATCAGAAGAGAAAAATTGAAATAATAAATGAGGTTGAAATAGTTGATAAAAAAGATTTAGAAGTAATAAAAAATGAGAGCGATAAAAAAATATTAGAAATATTATTAAAGCAACTAGAAGAAAAAGATAATCAAATAAATAAATTACAAGATCTTATAGCAAGTAACCAAATTATAATAAAGAATCAACAAGAAAAAGAGAAAGAGCAGCTTAAACTTGAAGAACATTTTAAAGAAATAGATAGAAAGTTAGTTGAAATTAGACAGAGAAATAATAGGAAAAAACATTTTTTCTTTAAGAGGCGTGAAAAATCAAAAGTTTATTAAAATATAAATTGGGATATTAAAAAAACTAAACTTATTTTTAATATCCCAATTTATATTTCGTTAATTAATTTATGAATTTATATATACTTATGTTTCTTATAGCTATGTTTTTTATAATTAATTTGTGAAAAAACAATTTATCTAATCGGGCATAGTGTTGAAAGAATTTTCTGCACTTGATCCAATAAATGTTTTCTTCATTTTTTTCCAACTTTACTGGAGCAGCTTCAATTTGTGCTACAGACTGTGCTGCTATAGGCATTCTTACTAAAAATCTTCTTTCTAATAACATTCTTTCCAATGCTATATTTCGACTACTTAAATTATGTTCTTTTTTATATTCTTCTATTTCATTAAGAATATCTTCTTCTAAATGAAAACTTGTTGTTTTTTTCAATTCTTATCACTCCTAAAATCTTTGAGTACCTACAAGCCAGCACCCTTTAGCTGTAGCCATTTGAGCATCTTCTATTACTTTGAATCTTTCGTCAAAATTCATATTTAAAGAAGTACCTCCAGCTAAATAAATATCCATTTCACTGATATTTATCCATCTATCCTCTATTAACTGATCTATATTTTCAGATGCTAGTCTATAAGCTCTTTCTTTTAATTCATTATAATCATCAGATGTATCAATTTCATTAACATCTTTTATGATACCTTGATTTAATAACTTATCTTTAACATTACTCATGACAGATCTATTACCAAACTCTATTGTATCAGACTTCTTATCAATAAAAGTAAGTGATTTATCAAAATAAGCAAGCTCTGTACTTCTAAAACCTATATTTACGATTCCTGCTGGCTTAGATAAAGTATCAATATCTTTTAATTGCCAGTATAGAGCTGCGTCTGCTTCTCTACAAATACTTATATCTTTAACTTTAACTTCTTTATAAGAGCCATTAACTTTATCTTTAACTTTAAAAGTTCTATTTTTATATTTATTAATTATATCAGCTAATACTGTTTTCCTAAAAGATTTATATGGAACTGCTAACATAATTTTTACTGTATCTTCAACTGCTAATTCACTTAAAGCAGCAGCTATTAATACTTGAACTGTATTTGATATTTTACTATCTTTATTATTTCTAGCTAATGTTTGGCTCTCCTTTTCAGCTAATAGACCTATAAACCAATCTTCATTATTATAATTAATCATTATTGGAGAAGTGAATCCCCCTAACTCAATCTCTCTGCCTTCACCTATTATTGACTTAAAACAACATTCTTTTGTTAATCCATTAAATTCTGTGTAGCCTTTTGTGTATCCTCTCCCACAATCAAGTCCGATTATTTGAATCATTTTCTTTCTATCCATGACAAAACTCCTTTCTAAATGTAAAAACAAACATTGTAGTTGATTTGTTGTTTATTTATCAACTATCATAATTATACATTACATTGATATAAACTATATGTCAACTATTTTTAAACAAAAAATAAACTTATCATGTAATGACTATTCAATTTCAGTTTATATATTGTTGATTTATTGTTAATTTATCAACTACTATGATTATATACTACACTAACATTAACTATATATCAACTATCTTTAAACCAAAAATAAACTTATCTTGCAACTGTTATTCGATTTTAGTTTACATATTGTTGATTTATTGTTTACTTATCAACTACTATGATTATATACTACACTAACATTAACCATATATAAACTATATTTAAACAAAAAACAAACTTATTTCGCAACTGCTATTCAATTTTAGTTTATATATTGTTGATATGCTGTTTATTTATAGATTATTTAGATTGAATATAGCATAAATATTTATAGATAGCTTTCACCTTTAATAAAACTGAATATAAATTGAAATAAAGTTGAAATTTACTAAGAAAAAATTTAGATAGAATATATATATAAAAGAAAAAGCGAAGGAAGTGAATTACATATGATGAAACCACCAATTAATAGAATGGGCGGAAAAAGTAGATTAAGGAAAGAAATTATAAGTATGATACCTAATCATATATGTTATGTAGAGCCATTTTTTGGAGCAGGATGGGTGTTTTTCGGTAAGGATCTATCAGAAGTTGAAGTTATAAATGATAAGGATAGAGAGTTAATTAATTTATTTAGAGTTATTAAAGAGCATCCTGAAGAGTTAGAAAGAATTTTACAATATGAGTTTGTTTCAAGAGATAAATTTGAATTTTATAAAAAAGTTGAAATTGAACAATTAACTGATATTCAACGAGCAGTACGTTATATTTACATTATAAGTAATAGTTTTGCATCGAGGGGAGTTTCTTTTGGGTACGGAGCATTAAAAAAACCTTCTCAAAAGATATTCTCAGAAAACTTTGCTATATTAAGGGATAGGTTGAAAAATACTTATGTTGAAAATAAAGATGCAATGGATATTATAGAAAGATATGATAGGGAAAATACATTTTTCTTTTGTGATCCACCATATTATGAAACAGCAGGATATAAAGAAAAATTTACGGCAGAAGATCATATAAAATTAAGAGATAAGTTGAAAAATATATCAGGAAAATTTCTATTAACAATAAATGATCATGAAGAAATAAGAAAGTTATATAAAGGTTTTAACATAACAGAAGTAAAAGTAAGTTATTCGGTTTCTAGGCAAAAAGAAGCTAGAAAGAGTTATGGAGAATTAATAATAACTAATTATTAATGAAAATTAGCACTTGAAAAAAGAACGTAAGTTCGATAAAATTAAATAAAAAGTTAAAAGGTGGAATTGAAATTATGACAAGACTAGAGTTTAAAAAATATATTGAAGAAAAATTAGATAGAGAATTGTTTGAAGAAAAAGCAATGAAAAGTATAAAAGAGAGAGCTGGAGAATCTGATGATGAACAAAAAGAATTATCAGAGAACCAAGTAAAGCAGATAATCAAGCAAATGTGGAGTCAAATTATTGAAAATGCTTATGTGCAAATAAAAAAAGATATCAAAAAAAAGCATAGTATAGATGATTGGAAAAAGAAAATAGATGAATTATCAGAAATTATAAATGAATCATTTAATGAGAATTAGAATTAAAGGGTGAAGAATGGTTAATAGAAGTATTTTAGAAAATTATTATAAAAATATAAAAAGAAGAAATCAATTAGAATGTGAGATAGATAAACTAGAAAAAAGTAATGAACATTTAAAAAAGTATTTGAATGTTTATGATCCAGTAGCAAATATGGAAAAGCGAATACACTTAAACAATAAGTTAATAGCTGATAAATATATTGAGATTGATAATATCATAAAGGAAACATCAAATATAGAGTATGTAATAAATAATTTAACAGATGAAGAAAGAAAAATAAGTAAATTAAGATTTGATAAGAAGAAAGAATATATATCAATATCAAGAGAAATGAATATGAGTCAATCAACTGTATGTAGAAGAGTACGAGAGATATTACTTAAAATAGATGGAGTAGAGCAAAATATAAATTAAAGATTAATTGCATTAAAAAATGAGCAGCAGATTTTATTTTAAATCTTGCTGCTCATTTTTTTGAAAAAAATAAAAAGTTGACTATAAAATGAAATAAAATTGAAATTTGTAAACATCAAAGTTAGATATAATTTAAGTAGATAACTTTAATCCAGGAGAAATTTATCAATTGGGCCAAGAACTGTTCCTAAAACAGCGACTTCTCCTTTTTGATAAGTTTGAACCTTATGTATTGGATTTGTACTTTGAGGAATTAAATCAATAGTATCAGTATTAAATTTAATTTTTTTTACAGTAGATTCAGTATCTATAAGAGCAATTACAATACTAGAATCTAAAGCGAAAGAGCCTTGTTCGATTAAAATTAAAGTACCATCAGCAAATAGTTTATTCATACTATCGCCTTGAACATGTAAAGCAAAGTAGTTTTTTGAATTACATAAATATTTAGATGGTATTTTGATTGCATCGATAATTTCTTCATAAGCATAACAAGGATTCCCAGCGGAAACTTTACCAACTACATTAATAGTTCTGTATTGAGAAGTTTCTTTTTTAGGAAATTTAATTATATTAGGAGATAATTCATCTGCTATTTCAATATTTTGTTTTTGACAAAAATTATATTCTATAGAATCTAGTTTGGTACATAATTCATCAATTTTTAAGATCCTATTTTGAGTTCTTTTTAATTCTTCATACATTAAATCGTTTCTTTTTTTTGATTGTTCAAGTTCTATAAAACTTCTTTCAACTTTTTTTAAAAGAGATTTTAATAAATCTATTGTTAATTGTATATCTTTATTAGTTGATTCATCGTTTATTTTTTTTGTATATGAAGAATAATCAAATGTGGTATTTCTATCATTAATATCAAATAGGTAATCAAGAGAACAATTCATAATTTCACTTAGTTTTAATAAAGTATAAATATTAGGTTCGACAGTACCCTTTTCATAGTATGATAAGGTAGATCTTGCAATTCCAAGTTTATCAGCAAGCTCTTGTTGTGTAAGATTATTTGTTTTTCTAAATTCTTTAATTTTTTTGCCTAAAGTTATCCAACTCATAACACTACCTCCTAATATAGTTTTAGCAATAATATTCTTTTAAAACTAGAAAAAAAGATAAATGTCATTAAAGAAGAAATTTTATATAAAAAAGTTTTAATTATTGACACAGGTGGCGAAAAGCTGATATTATATAAATACAAGATATGCAAAATAAGTTAGAAAAATAAATATTCGAATGAGTATTCTGAAACGGAGACGAAATTTCGAAATAAAACAAGTTATTTTACAAGAATTGTAAAAATAGTACCGTTTAAAAATTTGCCATATTATACCCATTTTTAGGAGGGGACATGATTTTTGATAAAAATAGAATAATAAAGTTGTACTTAGATGGATATAAAGCAAGCGATATAGCATTTATATTAAATGAAAAATCTAGAACGGTACAAAGAATAATAAGAGAGTATAAGAAAAAACTAAAATCAATAGAATTGGATAGGATAGAGAGAATTCATTATAATAACAAAAAGATAAGGCAAGAAGAAAATAAGGAAAATAAAAAGTATATGCAAGATGCAACAGTAGCTTCAAAAAACCCATCAGCATATAAAGTTAATAAAAATGGTGATTGGATATTAGATAAAAGTAAGCAAAACTACACATGCGATATGCCTTTGATTGTTAAGAATAATGGAATTAGAGAGTATGCCAAAACATTTAAAAGTGATATAATTAAGTGAAAAATTTACAGGCTTAAATAGTAAAGGGATTACAAATTACTGAAAAAGTTAAGTGTGTATATTGCAAGATTATAAAGATGAGAGATAGTCCTCTTTATAACTAAAAACGGAAGGTGATTTTTATGAATTTTGAAAAGATAAAAAAAATGCTAAAAAATAGGAAAGTACAAATAATAACTGGATCAGTAGCAGGAGTTTTAGTGCTCACATTAGCAGGAACAATGCTAGTACATAATAAGAAAGCAGAAAATAAAAATATTGCAATAGAGAAAAATAAAGAGAAAGATAATATATTAGATGATAAAAAAGAAAAATCAACTAATGAAGATAAGGATAATAAAGAAAAGTTAGAAGAATTAAAGAAAATAGATACATCTAATCTGTCAGATGAAGAGAAAAAGGATTTAGAAAACAAGATAGCAGATGCAGAAAAGAAAGTATCAAATAATGATAATGGTGGATCAAGTGAAGAAGTTACTTCTAACACTCAAAATTTAACGTCAAATAGCTCAAGTAATTCATCAAGTGAACCAAGTTCTTCACAAACTTCATCAAATAGTGGGACAAGCAATAGTTCTCAAAGTTCAGGAAGCACTACAATTAACCAAACATCTAGTGAAAATTCAAATTCTAATGGTGGTTCAACAAGTGGTGGCACTTCAACTCAAACTCATACTCATACTCATAATTGGGTGCCAGTTACTACTGTAGTACACCATGATGAAGAAGGACATTGGGAAAATGTATTAGTTAGCGAAGCATGGACAGAAGAAGTTCCAATTTATGAAGAGCAAGCAAGAGAAATTTGTAATGGCTGTGGTGCAGATATAACTGCTGATCCTTATACTCATAATGAGAATCATATGTTAAATGGCGAAGCAGGTGGTTGGACTACAGAATATGTACAAGTTCAAGTTGGAACTAATAAAATAAATCATGATGCTGTATATGACAAGAAATGGGTTGTAGATAAAGCAGCCTGGGATGAAACAGTTACTACTGGATATAGATGTAGTATTTGTGGTGAAACTAAATAATATAAGTTTATAGAGAACATATAAAAAAGAATCTATTTAAGGAATAGATTCTTTTTTATGTGTTTTTATAAGAAGAGTGGAGGTTTATAATATGAGTGAGATTTTAAAATTAAGACATATGGTTGCATTATATGATGAAGGATTAGAAGTTAGTAAGTATGTGCTTGTAAATGAAAGTGAATATACTTTCACATTTATGAATAAAGAAACGAAAAAGTTAGTTTATATAAGGTATTAAAGACATTTGCTAGAAGCAGATGTCTTTTTTATATATTTAATTTTATAGATGGGGAGGGAGAATAAGATATGCTTAGTTTTTTGTTTATAAAATGACTATATAAATCAGATAAGTAAGAAGATAAGGAGGGGAGTTAGGTGAGAAAACTCAAAAGATTTTTAAGTTTATTTCTGGCGAGCAGTTTATTAATGGGATTGAATGTTCAAGCAATGCCAGTAGAGAAAACAGATACAGATATAGCTAAGCTAGAAATAGAGGTTAATGGTGAAGGTAAAGTTACTATTGATGATGGATATTCTAAGTATTTTTTAGAAAATAAAGATGTTTTTAGAGCTGATTGTACAGTAGACACAAATTTAAAAATAACTGCTACACCAAATGAAGGATATTATATAGCTTCAGTTGATGGTATAGATAGTAATGGAATATCTGATGGAAATAGTAAAATTTACGATGTTAATTTGCAAGAAAATAAAACATCTATAACTATTAATTTTTTAGAAGAAAAGAAAGAAGAAATTAATAATGAAATAAATCAATCAAATACAAATGAAGAAGAAAGTAAAGAAGATACTTCAAGTAGTATTGTGGAAGTCAAAGAAGCAAATGAATTTGAAGGTCTTTCAGAAGATGAAATAATAATAGAGAAATATAATAGAGGAATTAAATTTGAAAAAGAACAAATAGAAGCTAGAAAGAAACTAGCAACTGAGAAAAATTTATTAGATTATGTTGATGAAAATTATTTTTTAGTAGAAGAATATTTAAAAGATAAATCAAGTGCTGATTTAATAGATGAAGAAATACTTATATTAGTAAACTCTTTAAGTTATAGTGATATAAATGAGTTTTTAGCTTTAAGTGATAGTAAAAATAATTTTGATTTTAAAAATTTTAGGGAAGTATTAAGAACAAGAAATAAATTAAATAATAGCAATTCTTTATCTATAAGTGCGAGAAATTTAGTTGTTGGAAACGCTGGAGCAGTTACAGAGTATTACAATGGGTATGCTCATACTGCTCCTATGTTATCTGTGGCAGGTAAACAAGCATTTTGTGTAACGTTTGAAAGACCTGATCCATCGGGAGGAACTGTAGCATATGATCAAAGATTAGCCAATAATGAAATGCTTAGAAAGGTTTTATACTACGGCTATAGAGGACCAGGTACTGGTAGCATTATTTCTCAATGGTCTAGTAATCAGAACTTACTAATGATTGCTACAACACAAGCAGCTTCAAAGGCTAATGGACATAAATCATATGCTTTAGGGAATGATTTTTATAATTATGTAAGTGGGTTACCATCTCCACCAAGTGGATTTACAGTTTATATAGTAAGTACAGGTGGTAGTACACAAGATTTAGCGTTTTGGGAGAACATTTCTAAAGGTTCTTTACAAATTTCTAAAGAATCAGCAGATCCATCAATAACAAATGGGAATAGTTGTTATTCATTAGTTGGTGCTGAATATGGAGTATATACTAATTCTAATTCTACTGGTCTTGTTGGTACTTTAGTTATAGGTTCTAATGGTTGGTCACAAGAGATTCAATTAGATGCAGGTACTTATTATTTAAAGGAAACTAAAGCACCTAAAGGATATTACTTAGACAATACTATTTATCCTATAACTATTAGTGCAGGTAATAAGGCTACTAAAACTCTTAAAGATAAGCCTAAAGTAGACCCTATAGGTATTTTACTTAGAAAAGTAGATGCCGATACTGGTGCTGATAAACCTCAAGGTAGTGGTAGTCTTTCTGATGCTCATTTTACTTTAAAGTTTTATTCAGGAGAGTATAATGATGGTGTTAATCCAGCTGATTTAGGGAAATCTCCTACAAGAACTTGGGTGCTTAGAACAGATGAAAGAGGGTTCTCTCGTTTTGCAGATGATTATAAAGTTTCAGGAGATCCATTTTGGTACAATGAGTTAGGAAGACCTACTATGCCATCAGGTACTCTTACAATACAAGAAACAAAAGCTCCAGTAGGATATAAGATAAATCCTGAAATATTTGTAAAAAAAATAGTGCCAGGAATTACAGATAACGTAAGCACTTATAATGAACCTATTATAAAAGAAGATTCTTTAAACTTTGTTATAAAAAAGGTTCAAAGTGGGACTTTAACTACAATTCCTAACGCTAAGTTTAAACATACTAATCCTGATGGAAGTACAGAAGAATTACAAACTGGCACAAATGGAGAAGTAGTTATTAGAGGCTTAACGCAAGGTACTCATAGAATAGTTGAGTTTGAAGCTCCTGAAGGATATGAAGTAAACACTAATGAATTTAAGTTTGAGGTTCAAGGTGATAATACTATAAAAGTTATTTCAAATACTACAAATATGGGTATGAGTTATTCAGAGTTTGAAGGTGATGGAATTTTAACTGTAAATGATGAAGTTAAACCGTATAGTTTAAGATTGACAAAAGTTAATGATAAAGGAGCAGTTCTTGAAGGTGCTGAATTTACTTTATATTCAGATAGTACTTGTAATAATGCTATAGAAACACAAGTTAGTGATGCTAAAGGTAATCTTAAATTCAATAATTTAAAACCAGGAACAAAATATTATATGAAAGAAACTAAAGCTCCTCAAGGTTATAGAATACCAATAGACATTTTCGGAAATATTCATGTTTATGAAATATATGTAGAAGCAACACCAGTTAATAATGTGTTTGATTATTATATAGATGGGGTTAAATATACAGTAAATGATATAGATTCAAATAAGGATGTATACTTAGCTGGAACTAAATCCGAAAGAGAAGTCAATATGAAGGTTGTAAATAGAATAGGTATGAAGTTGCCTAAAACAGGTTCAGGATTAATGATCCCAATATTAATAGTTGCTGTAGGATTAATGTCTTATTCAGTTTTTTCAAACAAAAATAAAATAAAAGATGATGGTGAAGGGGAAAAGCGTGATGATAAGTAAGAGAACAAGAAATGTATTTAGCTCATTATTATTGGCTGGAATACTAATAGGACAAATGAGTTCAATAAATGTTTTTGCTGATGAAAACACACAAAGTATAGTAGCTGTAAAGGCTGAAGTAGGAACTCCTGGGGGAGTAGCAAATTTAGCGGGAGGAAGTGCACAAATAACTATTTCAGGGAATATGGGACAAACTTTAGTAGGGAAAAAGTTTAATGTGTACAAGCTGTTTGATGCTGAAAATTCAGCAGGGTTAGAATCAATTAACTATACAATAAATCCTACTTATAAAACTCCATTACAAAATGTAGTAGGTAAGAAATTAAATAAAGCAGCAGCTAAAGTGACTGAATATGAAATAATTGATTATATTCAGTCATTAAATAACAATGTCGTTGAAGGTGCTCATGCTGATCAAACATTAGAAGGCAGATATAGTGATTTCAGATACTTTGTAGAAGAACTAAGAGATGAAATAACAAGACTAGGAATTAAAGGTGATGTAGTTAATGTAAGTGAAGTAAGAGCAGATAATAGTATAGTTATAAATGGGTTAGATTATGGATACTATATCGTAGATGAAGTAACTTCTGTAGGAAATACTCATTCTGCAAGTTCACTTTGTATGGTGAATACTGCTAATCCTAATGCAGATGTTCAAATTAAGTCAGATTATCCTACTGTAACAAAGAAAATACAAGAAGATGATAATCAAAATGGAATAGGTAATAATGGATGGAATGATATAGGTGATTATGAGATAGGTCAAACAGTTCCGTATAAGTTTGAATCCAATGTACCTAACATGAATGGTTATGATACTTACTATTATGCTTGGCATGACAAAATGAATGAAGCATTAACATTCAAGAAAGATACAGTATCAATTGTTATTGAAGGAAAAAATAAGAGCTATACATTAAATCCAGGTGAATTTAATATAGTTGAAAATCCAGGAAACGGAGAAACATTTAAAGTAGAAATATTAGATTTAAAAGCTATAGTAGATAGGGAATTTAATAATAAAAATGCTTTAGGAGAAAATGAATATGGACAAAATGTTGTTTTAAGATATGATGCAACATTAAATGATAAAGCTGCTAACGATACTGGTAGACCAGGATTTGAAAATGAGGTTAAATTAGAGTTCTCAAATAACCCTGATGGAGATGGAAATGGCTCAACTGGTGAAACTCCTTGGGATACAGTAGTTTGTTTTACTTTTAGAATTAACGGATTAAAAGTTAATAATCATAATTTAGAACTTGAGGGAGCTAAATTTAGATTATACTCTGATAAAGATTGTAAAAATGAAGTATATGTAAAAAAATCTCCTGATGGATATATAGTAATAAATAGGGATAGTTTAGGTGGAAATGACCATGTAGGTGGCAGTGTTCCAAATGATGCAGTTGAAATGGTTTCAAACGCTGATGGTGTATTTAACATAATTGGATTAGATCAAGGAACATATTGGTTAAAAGAAATAGATGCTCCTGTTGGATATAGACCGTTATTAGATCCGATAGAAATTAATATAGTACCTACTTACACAATAGATAGAGATAATTATATTAAAGGTGATGGGGCAACAGATAAAACACTTAAAGACCTAGAAGCAACTGCTAAGATTAAGTCATTCTATTCTGGAATATTTAATACTGAAGATTTAAATTTAACTACAGATTTAAATGAAGGCTCATTAAATTTAACTGTAGTAAATAAAGTAGGGACTAAATTACCGATTACTGGTTCAGCCACAACATTATTAATGATGAGTTTAGGAACTGGACTAATGACATATTCAATTAGAAAAAAGAAAAATCAATAGTATTGAGATAAGGATATGTTTGGCATGGTAAAGAATAGCATATCAAAGAAATTAAGTTTTGTAGTTGGACTAATATTATGTTCTTTCCCTTTGATTAGTGGAGTGATTCAGCAACAAGCTCAAAAAGGGATTGTTGCTACATATCAACAGATGATAGAAAGTTCTCCAAACTCTTCAATTGAAGAAGCATTAACAAAGGCAAGAGAATATAATGAAGTTTTATTTAACTTACTTACTTCTTTAAGTAGTGATAATCTAAGTATTTTAAGTGAAGAAAGTTACAATGAAATATTAAATGCAGGAAATGGAATAATGGGAAGTATAGAAATTCCTAGTATAAATATTAATTTGCCTATTTATCATGGAACAAGTGATGAAGTACTATCTGCTGGGGTAGGGCATCTTAACGAAAGTAGTTTGCCCGTAGGTGGAATTAATACTAGAAGTGTTCTAACGGGGCATAGAGGGCTTCCTAATTCTAAATTATTTACTCGTTTAGATGAATTGGAGATAGGGGATTTATTTTTTATAAGAGTATTAAATGAAACATTAGCATATAAAGTTTCAGATATAGAAGTTATAGAGCCTGAAGATGTTAGTGGATTAGAAATAGAAGCAGGTAAGGATTTAGTTTCTCTTATAACTTGTACTCCATATGGCTTAAATACTCATAGATTAGTTGTAACTGGTGAAAGAACAGAATATGAACCAGCTATATATGAAAATATAGAAAGTAAAAATATGTCTATTAGAGAATATGTATTTTTAGCAATCCCATTTGTATTTTTAACGATAGTTGCTGTAAGGAGGGGGAAAAGTGCTCGAAAAAAAGATTAAGATTATTATGTCAACTTTAATAATAATGAGTATACCAATTAGTGTTATGGCTTTACCAAGAGCAATAATAAGTGATTCCGTGGTTATTAATAAAGGGAATGGAAGTGTAGTAATACCACCTAGTGAAGTGCTAGATGAAATTATAAATACTGAAAACTCTTTATTGAATAAGGGAAGTATAACGATAAAATTAGCAGATACACAAAATAATCAAAGTAAAGAAAATGTTGAGTTTTCAATATCTAAAATAGCTGATATTGAAGATGGGCTTTATAAAGTAAAAGAAGATTATAAAAGCGTTGAAGTTGATTTAAACAATGTAAAAACTGCTAATGATTTAGAGTTAGCAGCAGAGCTATTTAAAAAAGTAGCAACAACGGATAATTTAATGAAAACTAATGCTAATGGAGAATGTAATATAGAAGATTTAGATGTAGGAGTATATTTAGTATATGCTAATAATATAGCAAATTACGATAATATAACTCCTTTTATAGTTTCAATTCCTTCTTGGAATGAAACAGATAAATCTATGTCATATGACATAGAAGTAATACCTAAACATACTAAAGTGGTGAAAAAAGAAAAATCTAAAGTTCCAGCTACAGCATATGATGGAAGTTCCATTTATTTAGTTTTAGGAAGTGTAGGTTTAATAGGCAGTGCAGCTTTATTTTTTAATGTAAGAAAGAAGGGGCAACTTTGAAAAAAGTAGTAGCAAGTCTTTTATTAGGAATTTCTATAATATTTCTATTTAAAGGATTCAATGATTTAAAATATAGAATATCTAATAAAGTAAATAATGATAGTATTCGAGAGCTAGTAACTAGCGAAAATGAGGAAGATCCATTAAATAGGGTTATAGATTTTCAAAAATTAAAATCTATAAATAAAGATGTAATTGCATGGATATGTATTCCTGGAACAAAAGTTGATTATCCCATATTAGTAGGCGAAAGTGATGAAGAGTATTTATATAAAGATATAAATAAAGATTATACGCCATTAGGCTCTTTATTTAGTTTTAGTGGGACAAACTTTACAAAAGGGAATACATTTATCTTTGGGCATAACATGGCCAACAATCAAATGTTTGGTGAGCTTAGAAAATATATAGATTTAGACTTTTTAAAAGAACATAGATACCTATATGTTTATACTGAAAGAAAAGCTATGAAGTGTGATATATTTTCAATTTTTGTAACAAATGAAAATGATGAGATATTTAATGGAGAATATGAACTTGGAACAGTAGAATATGTATCATTACTTGAAGAGTTAAATAAAAAAAATAATTATAGTGAATATAGCTTAGAAGAATCAAGTATTAATTATTCAACAAAGCAAATATTTAACTTAATAACTTGCTATGGAAGAGAAGGAACAACTGAAAGATTAGTTGTTAATGGAATAGTTGTAGAAGAAAAAATAAGATAGAAAATGATAAAAGGTGTTCGTAGTGGACACCTTTTAAATGGCTTTAATAAGATAAATTAGGGTTATTTTATTAAAACTATTTATGTATGAATAGGAGAGTAGATTTAAACTTATAAGGTGAAAAAATGGATAAAAAAATGATAGATTGGATAAATAATTATTTGAAAAAATTAGAGCAAGAAGGAAAGAAAGTAATAAATAAACTAGATAGTAATTAGGAAAAGGAAAGGATAAGAATATGAATAGAACTATACCAGTGTTTATTGATGAATACTTAAGAAAGGCGTTAGAAGAATATATAATAGAAAATGATTTAGACTATAAAAATATGACTATACAAAAGTTAAGTAATCAAATAATAGAAGAGTGGTTAAAAGAAAAAAATGAGTTAGATAATAGACATATTTTCTATAAAAATAAAGCGTCAGGAAAAGAACGTTTAAAAAGGATGACTATCTATACAAGTGAAGAAGATAGGAGAGAATTAAATAGGATATTTGTAAGAAATTATGATGGTAAAATAAGTTCAATGAATATGTTAGTAGTTAATATTTTAGAGCAGTGGGCCATTAAAAATATAAAAAATTATTTAGAAAGATTTAGAGAAATAGAAAGAGAAAATTGTGAGTTAATTGAAAGAAAAAAAGAAGAACGTATAGAAGTAAGAATGGATCCAGTTGACTTAAATAGTATAAATAAATATATAGATGAAAATAGAGAAGAATTAAGAGCAGCAGGAATACGTTCAAGAAATAAGTTATTAAATAAAATAGTAGTAGATTGGATTAAAAATAATGTGGTTTAAAATTTAATATTTTAAATATAGGTGGATTTAATTGAAAAATTAAGTCTTATTTTTTTGAAAAAATTTATATGAAAGGTTGTGAAAAATAGATGGGATTTAGTTTAAGAAAATCGATAAAGGTAGGCAAAAATACTAAAGTAAATTTATCAAGTAAAAGTGGAATTGGAGTAAGTTCAGGAGTAAAAGGAGCACGAGTTAGTGTTAATAAAAATGGGATAAGATTTTATGGTGGTAAAGGAATTTTTAGGTTTACTAAGTATCTAAGTTTTAAAAAAATTCTTAGATTTTTAAA
>ERZ1034880.300-NODE-300-length-16369-cov-54.526235_pt1 | contig 16369 bp, 10 predicted proteins | sample MGYA00520630_ERZ1034880 | MGnify/ENA primary metagenome ERZ1034880 (study PRJEB33766, sample SAMN09781725) | gut metagenome | biome: gut microbiome | host: Homo sapiens | place: Madagascar | study: EMG produced TPA metagenomics assembly of the PRJNA485056 data...
AACTGCCAAACTTAGAAATTAAAGATTGTTTTAGAGAAAATATTCAAAAAAGATTTAATAGTTTCTTTAAGAAAGATAATCTTGCTGACAAAATAGCCAATGCTTTGTTTATCGGTGACAGTGAATATGTACAAAGTCAACTGCGTACTTATCTAAAGAAATTCGTATCTATAAGAGACACTGCTACAAAAGCACCAAAAGAAAACTATTACTACGGATTTTTAAACGGTGTCTTTACTAACTGCTCAAACGATTTTTTAACAGAATACCACTCTAACTATGAAGCAGGTGATGGCTATGCTGATATTACTTTTAAAAGTGAATATTCAGAAAAAGCTGTCATTATCGAGATAAAAGCAGCTTCTGTAGGCTCTGATTTAATTCCATTAAGCGAGAATGCAATAAATCAAGTAGAAAATAAAGACTATGCAGTTCCATTCTTGCAAAACAGCATGACTCAAAGTATCTTCGCCTATGGAATTGCATTTTCAGGAAAGAACTGTCTTGTAGCTTGTAAAAAGCTAAAATAGTTACACGCTGTGTCGTTACAGACGTTGATCTCAAATAAGGATGTAGGAACACCTACATTCTTATTCAATTTTCTCTAATTACTTCTCATCTAAATCAAGATTTCTGGTAACTAAAAGACCACCAAAAGTCTGACATACAGGCATGATTTCAAGTTCATTGATATTCATGTGAGCTGGAGTGCTTAAGAGATAATCTACAGTATTAGCAATATCCTCAGGTAAAATTGCTTCAACGTCTTTGTAAACAGCAGCAGCCTTTTCGTTATCGCCCTTAAAACGTACATTTGAGAATTCTGTATTAGAGCAAAGACCTGGCTTAATTACAGTAACTTTAAGTGCAGTACCTGCTAAATCACATCTTAGATTTCTTGAAAACTGCTCAACAAAAGCTTTAGTACCGCCGTAGACATTGCCTCCTGTATATGGCCATGCACCGGCAGTTGAGCCTAAATTGATGATATAACCTTTGTTCTTTTTAACCATCAATGGTAGCAGTTTGTGAGTAATATTGAGTAACCCTTTGATGTTGGTATTAACCATGGTATGCCAGTCTTTTAAAGAGCAGGTAAATGCTTTGTCCTGACCTAAGGCTAAACCTGCGTTATTAACTAAAACATCAATGTTTTTAAACTCATCAGGTAACTTATCTAAGATAGAATCAACTGCTTCAGTATCAGTTACATCAAGCTTTAATGGGAAGATCTGACCTTCATATTTATTTGCTAAGGCATCTAATTTGTCTTGACGACGTGCTGTTGCAATTACTTTGTAACCTTGACTTGCAAGTTTTTCACAAATAGCAAAACCAAAGCCTGCTGAGGCTCCTGTAACTAATACAGTCTTATATAAAGCCATATTTCCTCCACATATTTATGACATAACAACGTAATCAAAATAATCTACCTATATAAGTGCAAAGCTCTAGACAAAGTTATCTTACACAACGCACTCAACAAACTGTTATGCTGTCTTATTTATCAATAGGAGCAACAAGTGAAATGACACCTGACTGCAACGCTTTAAAATAAAAGAGCCAGGACAGACCAGTTGCAATTCCTGAGAGTAGTAAAAAACACCAGGTATGACGACTGATATCTTTAATTTCACTTACTCTGTCAGTAAAAAATACTATGCCCCATTTCAGAAATAAAATTACAGTAGTGCGGATGGCGGTTGCAAGGTTAGAGTTAATATCCTTAACACCGATTTTTGCAAAGATAGCTGTCAGAGCTGCAAATAAAGATGACAGTAATGCGTAATGTTTCCACATGGTAATGCAGTAAACCGTAAAACGGGGGTTATTTGGATATCGATAATTTCCGATAAAGTGTCCTTTAGAATGTAGAAAACGTGGATTTACCGTAAAAAAGAAAGCACGGATTTACCGCATACATTGAAAGGACACGTGGCTAAGATAGCCCATATTAAGAGTCTTGTCCATAGGTCTAGTTAAAACTCTTGCTTTTTGCTATGAGCACTTGCCATATGTTCAATCTGAATAAACTCTGCCAATATAAGTTCTTTCTGCCACTATGTGCATTGAAGGCGTTCTGAGATCACATCAGCAAACTTATCCAAGCTCTTTTATACAAAATCATTTTCCCCTGCACATTCAACTAGAACTCAATTACCAACAGATCTTTTACTCAGGCACATTAACGCTGTACACCTTAAAATTTAGCCTTCAATCTTATTTTTTTATATACCTATCACCTAACTTATAAGAATTTGCAGATATAATCAGAATATACCCTTATGATCTAAAGAATTATCTAATGACAAAAGGTGATATCTTGAACAGCAAAAATAAGAATATATCGATGCTCGAAGGTACTGTTGCCAACAAAGGCATCGCCTTTGGTACTATTAGCTTCTTAAAAAGAGCTAAAACTGGTCTTGAAAAGACTTCTGTTTCAGATACTAAAGCAGAGTGCGAACGCTTTGAAAAAGCCAGACTTCATGCCATTTCACAGTTAAGCGCATTGTATGATGCCTCTTTAGAAAAACTAGGCGAGCAAAATGCCGTAGTTTTCCAGATCCATCAGATGATGTTAGATGATCCTGACTATGTATCATCTGTTAATAAACTCATTGAAAAAGAACATGCTAATGCTGAGTATGCCGTAACTAAGGTTGCTCACAAATTTGAAAAGCAGTTCTTAGAAATGGATAACGACTACATGCGTGGTCGTGCCGCCGACGTCATCGATATTTCAAGACGTGTTAAAGAAATTCTGATGATGCATGCAGGTAAGCTCAAAAAACATGGACTTACCTTTGATAACAAGGGTCCTGTTATTCTTGCAACTGATGATTTGGTACCATCAGAGACTGTCCAGCTAGATAACCAAAAAGTTACCGGTATCATCACCTCTAAAGGCTCTACAAGATCGCATACTGCTATCTTTGCCAGAACCATGGGTATTCCTACCATTGTCTGCATCGGTGAGGAGTTAACTGAAGATCTTGAAGGTAAAAAAGCCATTGTTGATGGAAATTCAGGTTATGTTTACATAGAACCTGACGAATCAACCATTTTGCGCTTTACCGAAATGAAGAAGACTGACGATGTTCAGCACTCCCATTTAGAAGAATACCGTGGTAAAGAAACCAAGACCCGTTCAGGTCGCACTATTCGCCTGTATGCAAACTCAGGCTCCTTAGCTGATATCGATCTGATTAAAGCCTCAGACGCTGAAGGTATCGGCCTGTTTAGAAGTGAATACATCTACATGCAGGCTCATGACTACCCTACAGAAGAAGAGCAGTTTAAGATTTATAAAGATGTTCTAAAAGGCATGAACGGTAAGAAGGTCATTATCAGAACTCTTGATATCGGTGCTGATAAGACTGCTGAATACTTCATGCTAAAACCTGAAGAAAACCCTGCTATGGGTGTAAGAGCAATTCGTCTTTGTCTTACTAACAGAGCCTTATTTAAAACACAGTTACGCGCTCTTTACAGAGCCTCCGTCTTTGGTAACCTCTCTGTCATGATCCCTATGATTACTTCGGTTGAAGAAGTCATAGAATGCAAGAGAATTATCGATGACATTAAAAAGGAGCTTACTGCTCAAGAACTTCCTTTTAAAGATGATGTTGAATTTGGCATCATGATTGAGACCCCTGCTGCAGCTTTAATCTCAGATGAGTTAGCTCCATTAGTAGATTTCTTTAGTATCGGTACTAATGATCTAACTCAGTTCACACTAGCTGCTGACAGGCAAAATGCAGATCTTGGAAGTTATCTAAATCCATACCACCATGCTGTGGTAAGACTCATTGAAACCACAGTTAAAAATGGTCATGCAGCTGGAATTTGGGTTGGTATCTGCGGTGAGCTTGCCTCAGATGAGAAATTCCTAGGAAAATTAATTCAGCTTGGAGTTGATGAAATGTCTGTTGTACCTTCAAGCATTCTTACCCTGCGTGCAAAGATTGCAACTCTCGGCTAAAGGAGATAAATAATAATGCCACAATGTATAGTGATTGCAGATGAAATCACCGGCGGCTCAGCTGTTGGTTCTTTATTAGAGAAAAATGGCAATACAGTTTGCTCTTTAATGAGCACTCGCGGTTTAAAAGATCCTATTACACAAAAGTATGACTGCTTTGTGTATTCAACTAATTCAAGAAATCTTACTGCTCAACAGAGCTATCAGATGGTGTTCTCAGCTGCTAAACTTTTAAAGTCTGATGAAGTAAAGCTTTATGCTAAACGTATTGACCCTGCTATGAGAGGCAACACCTGTGCAGAAACTGAAGCTCTGTTAGATGCGCTAGGTGATCCTGATAGAGTTGCCATTGTAGTTCCTGCTTTCCCAGCATTGCGCAGGACCAATGTTGGCGGTTATATCCTAGTTGACGGTAAGCCTCTACAGAAATCATTAGCTGGCCTTGAAGATCTGTATCCAGCAGAATCAGGTCGTGTAGCTGACTTATTTACAGAAAAGTTCCAGTACAAGGCAGAACCACTACACTTAAAAGAGTTCTTAAAAGGCACAGATAATCTTGCGCTAAAGATTAAAGAGTTAGCTGATGCTGGTACAAGAGCTATCGTTTTTGATTGCACTTCTCAGGAAGATATCAACAAGATTGCTGATGCGGTGGTGATCTCAAAGATTAAGTTCTTAGCTGTAGATCCAGGTCCTTTTACAGCTACATTAGCCCGTAAGGTGATGAGAACCAAGTCTGTTGCCACCGCAGCCTCAGGTGCGAAGATCTTTGGTATTGTAGGTGGTGTAAATCCTTTAATTTCAGCTCAGGTTGAACTGTTAAGACTTGAAGAGAAAGTTAATATCGTCACCGTACATAATCTTGAATTATTAGAAGATCAGCAACACCGTAATGCCGAGATTAACCGTGTAGTAGATGAGATCTCCACAAAGTTCAACAACTACACCATCTCATTTGCTGTATCTGACAATATGGAAGTTAACAATCAGCTCTCAGCTGAATATCAGGAAATGCTTTTAAAGACCAACAGAACTCAAACTGAAGCTTTAGATATCATTTCTACAGCTTATGGTCAGATTGTACAGAAAGTTCTGGAAAAACGTCCTGATGTACAGGCTCTTTACACTAAAGGAGCTGAATTTACGGTAGCAGCTTACAGAGAGCTAAAATCTATGGGACTTAAGGTCTTAGGTCAGGTATTGCCTCTTACCTGCTACGGTGAGTTAATTGATGGTGATCATGCAGGTCTTAAGTGTGTAACCTCAGCTTCCTCTGCAACAGATACTAATACCATCACAGATAGTATTCAGTACATCAAGAGAAAACTTGCTATCTAAGCAATAGTTATTAAGACCAATAGCATATCTAGAACTCCACCTTGATTTGAGGTGGAGTTTCTGTTCCTCATGATACAAATTCCTGCTGAATTAAGATCAATCTTATCAGAGCGATTTAACTGCTAAATTGAGTTTGCCCAAATATCAAGAATTTGGTACAATTTGCGCTACAAGTTCAGGAGCAACAGCAAGTCTGAATATTTCAAAATGCGAGTGTAGTTCAATGGTAGAACTGCAGCTTCCCAAGCTACTGACGCGGGTTCGATTCCCGTCACTCGCTCCACTTCATTCAATTTCCCTTTTCAAGAGCTCAAAATAAACGTCACTGTTCAGTTGCAATACCAGTAAGAATAAGGCTTCTTTCAAATTGAACATTTGTAGAATATTGCTGTGGACATAATACGAGTGCTCAGAAATTATCTTTAGTGTGGCTAAAAGTGAGGCTAAGAGCTCCCTGAATTATATTTTAAATGGAAGATTGAGATGATTTAGCGTTTGCCAATAAAGAGCTCTTTTACTGGCAAACTTTAACTGTCCCTAAACGCGCCTTTGATAAACAAAGTGGGAAGGGTCCTATCAGGAGGTTAACTTTATAATGAGATGAAACTGTTGTCAAATAAAATGTTGGTACTCAACAACAAATTGGCAGTAACAGCTCATTTAGAAAATACTATTTGAGCTTTAACTTATCGCATAAAGCAAGCAATTCTTCGACTTTAGCTACAATACGTTTTTGCTCGGCTAATGGAGGAAGAGGAATCAACGCTTTATACAATTTCTCATCGTTAATTGCTGGATAAGAAATACCTTTTGAGTTTTCAGAATCATTTGCATATTTATCAAAAAAAGGAGAAAGTAAAGAATAAAACAGATATTTATTTAAAACGCCTTTAATACAAGTCATTACTGCGAATCCTGTACTTGCTATAGGTTCATATTGAAACTCCCCTTCCACAATACACATATTATGCAAATAAGGTCTAACTGTCGCATATAATATGTCTCCTTCACAAACAATTTTTCTAGCTCTTGAAGGTGCTTTTTCAGGAGTAACTATATTTATATCATTGGTTAACTTTTGTGTTGTATTATCAATTGAATTTATTTCGATATACATAAAATTCTGATTAGGTGTTTTTTGACCATGATTAAATACTATTGATCGCAATCTAACCCACTTCCAGTCTTCAGGAATATCGAATGGAATTTCATCATCTTCTATTGGAGCTAATGGCTTTTCTTTCTTAAGTTTGCCTTCTTTAATTAGGTTCTGTTTTTCTTCTTGAATCTGCTGGTATAAATCTTCAGCTGAACCTTCTTCAGGTATTTGATCTACAAGCTTACCTCTTATAGCTAAGTCTAAGATCTTCTTTCTTGTTAGCTCTGACAATCTGTATATTTCTAAAAGACCATTTTCAATACAACTTATTCTAGAAAATAATAAATCTATTTTATCTACAATACGTTTTTGCTCAGCTAATGGAGGAATTGGAATTACAACATTTCTAATAGCATCTATCGATATGCTTTCTTGTGCAGTCGCTTTCTTAAATTTAATTAATTCTTGATATCCCAAACTGCTTTTTAAATAATAAAAGACAAATTCTTCGAAAACAAAAACATGATTTGGTGCATTATAAAGTTCTATCTTGCCAACATTAGATCCCAAGTGAGCTTTAAACTCACCATTAAATATAGCAATATTTCCAATTGTTCCTACATAAGGAGTCAAAAGACACTTTTTTCTTATTTGGCTTCTCTTTAATGAGCGTGATACGCTTTCTGGAATGAACGATTCAAAAGTAAAATCTATCTTTCCTTTTTGTATGTTTTTACCTTTAAATAAAGGTATTCCCTTTTCTGTCAAGTTATTAGCTATGTATTTTGTATACTCAAAACCAGCTAACTTTGTTACAAATGCGATATCATCCAAATAGCAAACTTTCCAAGTTGAAGGGAAATTTTGTGCGTAATAGCTAGAAATTGGAGGTAATTTCTTGCCTTTTTTTATGCCTCCTTCTTTTTGAATTCTTTGTTTTTCTTCTTGAATCTGTTGATACAAATCTTCAGATGTACCTTCTTCAGGTCTTTGCTCTACAAGCTTTCCTCTTATAGCTAAATCTAATATCTTCTTTTTTAATAGTTCTGTATTCATTTTCTACCCTATTCTACGTTCTTTAATAAGGCAGATAATTCACCAACAGATTTTGATATTTCTTCACTTTTTGAAGAAAGCACACCTAACAAATCAGTCAAAGTAACTCCTTCAAGTTCATCTTTCTTAGTGATCCAACTTATATCCATATAAATCCTGTTATCTGATAAAAATGTCTCTACAGGAAATTTTCTCCATCTTCCATTAGGATTATCTTCACTCCAAGTTTCCTTTCTATTTTCAAGATGTTCGGGGCAATAACAGGATACAAAATCAGCTAAATCATCTCGTTTTAATGGATTTTTCTTTAAAGTTTTCTTAATTCCAGTTCTGTAGTCATAAAACCATATGTTCTTAGTCGGAGAACCTTTTTCAAAAAACAAGACACTGGCACTTATACCGTTCGCATAAAAAATGCCTTTTGGTAATCTTAAGATAGTGTGAAGGTTAAAATCTTTGAGCAATTTTTCTCTTAGAATTTGAGCAGCACTGCCCTTTTCTCCAGCAAAAAGAACGCTATCAGGAACAACTACGCCTGCTCGACCATTATTTTTCAGACTTAGCATAAAATGTTGCAAAAAGTTTAATTGATTATCACTGGTTTCAACCAGCATTTCCCTTACAGCACCAGCTTCTTGAGCTCTCATTCCAAAGGGAGGATTAGCTAAAACTACATCAACTAGGTTTTCGGGTTCTTTTTCTAGAGAATCTTTACATTGTATTGGTACTGATCCTATTCCAATATCATGAAGGTACATATTCATCGAAGCTAATGTAACAAGAAGTGGAGAAATATCGTTTCCTGTAAGAAATTCTCTTTTAAATTGGGCTTTCTTTTTTATATTTGATTCGTGACTTTCAACATAATCACATGCAGCCAGCAAAAAGCCTCCTGTTCCACAAGCAGGATCACAAACTCTCTCTGTTGCTTTAGGAGCTACACAGTCAACAATTGCTTGAACTAAAGGGCGAGGAGTAAAATATTGACCAGCACTACTTTTTGAATCAGCCTGACCGGTTTTGGCAAGTATGCTTTCGTATATCACGCCTTTAATATCTGAATTTGACAGCCAGTTTTCTTCATTTACAAATTCAATGATCTTTTTTAAATGAGATGGTTTATTGATTTCATTTTTAGCTCTGACAAAAATTGCTCCTACTAAGCCATCCTGTTTTGATAAGGTTGTTAAGATATAGTTGTATCTATTTACTAGTTCTTCACCTTTCATAATAACTTCTAATAGCTTATTCCAGCGACAATCTTCCGGTAGTTGGCTATCGATCATGTAAAGGTCACTGTTTTCTAGGTCCATTTTTAAGAACAAGATGTATGTAAGCTGCCTGATGTAATCCATGCTTGCAACACCTGCTGTAGACATTACTGTTGCGAGTTTCCATACCTTACTTTCAATTGCTGATTCAGTCATACTTGCTTTTTTCATTTTATGCAGCCTTATTTATTCCAAGCAGGAACTTTGAAAAATAATTTAATTCTTCGTCAAGTTTATCGTTTGAGTATATATTCACAACTTTTATAAACAACTGATTTTCTCCATCATTATGAAAATCTAGTCTTTGAACACATCCTCGTTGTAAAACATAATTTGCCAGTTGTTGTAATACTTTTATCTGATCATCTGAGAATTCTCTTTTATCGATACCTAAGTGCTGACCAATATACAAATTAAATCTCTTTGCAAGTTTACCGTTTATTGGTCTTAATTCTTCAGACTTACCGAACACAAATCTAACCAGTTCAATCAAATTTGTTAATGCATCTTTTTCTGATTGCGTACTTAAAGGCAAGACTTTCTTCTTAATTTTATTATTTGAACTTAGCGTGTTATATGACGACCAAATTACAGAGAAATCTCTAAACTTAGGATTTAAATTGAGCAATTTTTCTGAAAGGTCTTCTAGCATTGCGCTAGTTATGCATTTATCTTCATCGTTATAGATAATTCTTAAGGCTTCTAGCTCATCTCTGTGCTCTGTTACATATTCTTTAAATAGTTTCACATTACTTTCAGCATCTTGAACAGAGAAACCTGAATACATTACAAAATCTTGACCTGATTGGATGACTTTAAAATATCCTTCGTAAAACTGAAGAAGAAGTTCCCTTGCTTTAGGATTATCAATAAGAGCAGACACCAATAACTTTCGCTCATTATTTTTATCCTGGATATCTAAATATGGAGGAAAATTAGGATCACCTAGTTTTTCAAATATATTTGAAGCTAACTCCGACATTTTTACATGAGTCAAATCATAGAAATCTTGCTGATGTTTAGCTGAAATTCTGTTTGTTATTGTCGATAACTTTTCTGCTAAATACTCTAAATTATCGTTGCTAACCTCACCATGGGACATCCACTCTAGTACCAATTCCAAAGACTTTCTTTTTGTATTAGAGCCACTATCTATCAGTTCAGGGAAAGTCTTTTCAGATTCAGTTACATCAACAGCATCAATAAGGAAGTAATTAACTTTTCTATTTGCATTTGGAGTAACATTTTTCAGCTCATCATCTGAAATATATCTGCAACCACGTCCTTTCATCTGAGTATAGAGAATTGAAGAATGGATGTCTCTCATGAAGAAGACTATTTCTAAAGGCTTAACATCTGTTCCTGTTGCAACCAGTGTTACAGTAACTGCAACTCTAAATTCCTTGTCGTATCTAAAATCCTTAATTCTTTGATTTGGATTTGGTTGAGAATAAGTGATTTTTTGAACAAATTTTTCTGGAAGTTCATTGTTTGGAAATAAAGGCGCAAATTCCTCTTTGACAGCATCTACAATTAAAGAAGCGTGCTGTTCACTTTTTGCAAAAATAAGAGTCTTTGGCAGATAATTCCAACTTTTTTCTCTATCTTGAAAAAGAGTGTCATAAACAACTTCTCTAAAATTGTGTATAACTGTTTTTATTTGCGCTGGATTTACAACAGATCTGTCTAAGTCTTCTTTTGAATATTTCTCTGTTGAATCTTGTTTTACAAGTTCCTTTTTACCAGTTCTACGATTTACCTCTAGAACCTTATCTCCTGAATCAATTTGACCGCCATTTTCAGAAACAAAGGTTTTAATTCTATAGATAACAGGAGGAACATTTACTCCATCAACATAAGAATCCTCAATTGAATATTGCATTGTTGGGTTGTAATTACCATATTGATCCACACAATTAAAGAAAGCAAATGTTTGAGAAGAAGGAGTTGCAGTAAGACCTACGATTTTAGCTGTATCAAAATATTCTAGAACTTTTCGCCATTTTCCGTAAATTGATCGGTGACATTCATCAATTATAATCAAGTCAAAATTATCATGTGGGATCTTGATATCTCCCTTAAGTTCTATGACCTGATTATCATTTTGATCTTCTTCTGTGAAAAATGAACTATCTTCATTTTCATCATCTTTACTGTCATCTGCATCTGTGAAATTCTGACCAGAAAGAACAGCAAACAAGCGCTGAATGGTACATATGCTGATATTTTGATTTATAGCTTGTTCAACCTTTTTTAACCTGCCAACATCATATATTGAGCTTATGGAGTCGCCACTCTCTGTTAATTTAAATGAGTTAAACTCATCAAAAGTCTGCTTACCTAAATTATTTCTGTCTACAAGATACAGAATTCTTTGTACAGGAGTGTATGTAAGAGACCTATAGGCTAGCATACAAGCAGTAAATGTTTTTCCTGATCCTGTTGCCAAATCAAGCAAACATCTTTTTATACCGCGCTTGAACGATAACTCTATATTTTGAATTGCATCATGTTGACACTGTCTAAGCTTTCCCTTTCCGACTCCTAATACAGCAGGAAGTCGAGCGTATTCATCTTCGAGTCCGCTTTTTTCGAAAAGTTCTTTTGGAGTCAGCATTTTTCTGTTTAAGTCTTCATAATCGCTATCAGGATCTCTCAGATCTCTGAATAAAAGGCAATCTCCATTTGACTTAAACACAAAAGGGATGGGGTTAATCCAAGTTTGATACTTATTGTCTATTAACTGTTTTGCGTAGTTTTCTACTTGGATATCGACATTGTCTCCTAGACGATCTTCTTTTCTTTTTGCTTCTAGGAGACCAATTATCTTTCCATTTAGATATAGAGCATAGTCAGCTTCAAGATTAGCTTTTAGAATATTCTCTTTTACAGCCTGAGCAGCTCTAGCCTCTGAATATTCAGATCTAGATACAACTTCCCAACCTGCATCTTCTAACCATCTATCAATAATCAATCTTGCTTTCTGTTCTGGCTTCAACGATTCTGTTCTTGCGTAACTCATAGCCATGTGCTCCACATCACTTTGCTCCTCCTTTTATAGCATTAATTCTCATTAAAAAGGAGGAACAATCTCTTAATTATTCGAATACAACACCATGTATTTAAATAATCTCATCTAGACTTGCCAACTCTGCCTGAAGAGCTTTGATCTTTTGCAAAATTTCAGATCTTCTGATGTTTGCATCATGTACCTTTTGTAAAATCTTAGTTGTTGGAGGAATGAGCTTCAATCCTTTTACATCTGAAATTTTAAGTAACTGGATAAAACCACCACTAGACAGCAGTCCTAACTGCTTTTTAATTCTCTTAGAATTTAACTGCCAGAACAGGAATTCAGGAGTCCAGGCTTTATCTTTCAATCTTAAAATTACAAAAGACTGTCCTGCAAGCCAATTATCATGCTCTGCTTCTACAAGGCCGACCTTTCCGGTAGATCCTTTGATAGCAAGAACAATATCTCCTTTATGCACAAGACTCTTAAGAGCTCTATTATCTTTGTTGAGCCAAATCTCTTTTTTGGGAGTTTCTATAATTCCTAAAGGATTGATGTCTGAAGCACTAATCTCATAGTACTTGTCGCCATCACTGTCTTTTACAGAAGCCTGAGCTCTGTAGATCTCAACTACATCCTCAAGATTTACAGTTTCAATACCATCAAGACTTTTGGCACTTTCTCTTGCTGCAATGTATCTGCCGATATCAAGGCTGTTCTCGTTATTTTTAATCTCAGATAAAGCAACTTTGATCGATGAATTACCATCCTCATCATTTAAGACATTTTCAATCTCAGCTCTTGCCTTAAGGTTCAGGTTTACAAGCTTACGGCCTGATTTACCAGCTTCAATGTATTCTCTATCTCTTAAATCTAGGAAAGAGACGCTTTCATGCTGAGAATTGTCAGCGTCAAAAACTAAAGCCTGAGTGTAAATTGCAGTGCCTACCAGGAAACCAGCCGGTAGCGAAATTACAGCTTTTAATCTTTTAGATTCTGTAATTTTCTCTCTTAACTCAAGATCCTGACGAAGACTGCTAATAGACAATCTCATAGGAACAATCACAGCAAAGCGACCTTTTACTCTATTAAGCATATCCTCAACGTAAATACCTTCAACATTTCGTTTTGCAGGTCCTACTTTATAAGCTATTGGTAAACAGCTAAAACCAAAATCGTATTCTGAAAATTCTCTTTGAGGATCAGGTGTATTTATCAGTTCTTCAAAACTTGTAAAGTAATTATTAACCTTGTTAACATTGCCGATTAACATGTAAATTAAAGCTTTGATTAAAAACTCACAATTATCCCCAAAGATCGGAGCATCAACAGAAATTTCATCTTTTGATAGCTCAGCTTCAGCATTGATAATATTGTTAAAAGGACAATATGCTGTACCTTTTGTGTTCTTTCCTTTAATCCAATGAACTAATGTTTTTACCACAGTAAACTCATTGAACAAAAAGAAATTGAAGTTTCTGTTTTTGTTAAAGATAGTGATTAGTTCTTCTTCGAGATCATCACTTACAGTGTCTTGTTCCTGTAAGAGCTTTAATTTAAAGTCAGCATAAATTCTCTCGCTATCTTCACTTGATTTTGAGTTAAAGCCAAAACCATTAGGAACAGTTAACTTGTAATATTTATATAAAAAACATACATCATCGTAAGCTGTAGTCTTTTCTCTTTCTTGTAATTTACCTAGTTTTAGTAAATTCTCTAAAAGAAGTAATTTGCTAATGGTGTCTTCTACATCGAAACGGTATTCAGATGAAACAGAAAAAAAGTAATTTATATTTGAAGTCTTCATATATATTCCTTTAACTTTATGGCTATTTATTTCTAGCCTTTGACTTGTTGTAACTATCCAGACGGTACACAGTGATAAGAGCTTCTTTGGTAGCGACCAAGGTATAACCTCCCTTTTCAGCCATCTTGTCTGTTACTTTTTTAAGATGAGCAAAGAGATCGCTTAACTCAAGGCAGTTCTTTCTATCAAGAGTTCTCTTCTCTCCATATTCAAATCCGTAATTTAAAAGGATCTTTAATACAGCTTCAGTGATTCCTCTTTGATTTAATCTCTGGTGTATGTGTCTGGTCTTGTACATAGCAATACTCCTAAAAATCTGTGGTATTTAAGTAAGTCACTGACCTACCTAACTCATGTTTATATTATGGTACTTACCTGACTAATTTTCAAGTCACTTACATGACTATTTTTAATATTTTTTTATCTATTTGATATTTATGATTTTATTGTTTTAGATTTCTTTATAAAGACGCAGTTATCTGCTGCTTTTCAAGAAACATTCTTTGATGGGGTAGCAAAATAATAGATTTAGATGCGAAATATGAGAAGAGAGTTACTATTGAAGAGTAAGAAAAGCCGGAGTACATCTCTGCTCTCCGGCTTAAGTTTTAAATAAGACTAGGGATTAAGTCTTATTTCTTTAAACCTGAATTGATCTGATTGATATGCTCAACCTTTAAGTCACCTTCAGCATATAACAGAGCTAAACGTGACTCGATGTAGTTATAGCGTGACTCAGCTGATTTCTGCATTGAGTCATATAACTTCTGAGTTGCATTTAAAACATCAGTCATAGTACGGGTACCTACATCGTAACCAGCCTTAGTTGCCTTTAGAGCTGATTCTGATGATTTAACTGAGTTCTTATAAGCGGTTACAGAGCTGATAGCAGCATTAACGTTGTTATAGCTGTTGTTTACATTAGTAAGCAGTGAACGGTGAGCGTACTCTAAAGACTCTGATGCAGCGATGTACTGAGCCTGAGCTTTATCAACAGCAGCTGATGTAGCACCGCCGTGGAAGATAGGTACACTTAGAGTTAAACCTACAGATTTAGACCAGGCATTGTTATCTACAAAGCCAGCCTCTGGAACATTAGATGTATAGTCAGTGTAACCAGTTTTTAAATTAGCATTTAAGTCTAAGGTAGGCTCATGACCTGAACGAGCTAAAGTAATATTGTCTTTAGCAATATCACGGTTTACAACCTGCTGCTGTAAGCTTAAGTTATTCTCTTCAGCGCTCTTAACTAACTTTGATAAATCTTTACCAACACGAGGAGTATCAAACTTGCTTTCATCAAGTTTTGATAACTGCTCTACAGAAATCTTTCGACCAGTTAAAACTCTGATCTGCTCGTATGAATTGATAAGAGCATTTTCTGCTGCAATTACAGCTGCATTTGATAAATCGTAAGCAGCCTGAGCTTCTAACTTATCAGTCTCAGCAATTAAGCCTACGTTTAAGCGACGCTCAGCTTCAGCTAACTGACGCTTTAGAGCAGCATTATTAGCCTTTTGGAATTTTAAGGTATCAGCGGCACTTAATACATTAAAGTAAGCATTGCTTACTCTTAAAATTAAGCTTTGCTGTGCATCAGCGTATGCAAGATCTTTTAAAGTTGCAGTTTTTTCTGCAATCGATCTGTTAGCCCATGAGCTATGACGCCAGATCTGCTGAGATAAAGTTAAAGCAGCAGAGCTGTTCTTATTGCTACCACGAGCATTGTAAGCTTTGATGGTATTTGTTCTGGTCTTAGTAATTGAACCTACAACATCAATTTGAGGTAACAGAGCAGCTGTAGCTTCTGTAAGGCCTGCATGAGCTGCATCAGCATCAGCTTTTGCCTGAGCTACCTGAGTATCTTTTTGTAAAGCCTCTTTATAGATATCCATTAAATCTTCGGCATGGGCAGACAAGCTCAGTGAAGTAGCTAAAGCTACAGCAAGAGTAGTAATCTTTAAGTTCATCAAAAACCTCAGTAATTCATCTAATTTTCAATTATTGCAATTATAACAATAGCAACACGAAAATTAGCAAAAAACTTAGTCTCTATTGAGCAACATGTTAAGATTTGTTTGTATTTTTTGAAGGTTTGATCAAGGATTTCAGGAAAAAAGCTAAAACTTAGGTGGTGGAGGTAAACGGGATCGAACCGTTGACCCTCTGCTTGCAAAGCAGATGCTCTCCCAGCTGAGCTATACCCCCACAAAAGAGATGACTTATTGACGTTGGTGGAGCTAAACGGGATCGAACCGATGACCTCTTGCATGCCATGCAAGCGCTCTCCCAACTGAGCTATAACCCCACGTCAAAAAGCGTGAATAATTATATCGAATAAAATTATAACGTCAACAAATTTTTTGAAAAAATTGATTATGATTTGAAAAAGACTGTTTGGAAATCTTAGATGGTGGAGGTAAACGGGATCGAACCGTTGACCCTCTGCTTGCAAAGCAGATGCTCTCCCAGCTGAGCTATACCCCCACAAGAGGAAAGTTTTACATCATCAAGATGGTGGAGGTAAACGGGATCGAACCGTTGACCCTCTGCTTGCAAAGCAGATGCTCTCCCAGCTGAGCTATACCCCCACAAGAGGAAAGTTTTACATCATCAAGATGGTGGAGGTAAACGGGATCGAACCGTTGACCCTCTGCTTGCAAAGCAGATGCTCTCCCAGCTGAGCTATACCCCCACAAGAGGAAAGTTTTACATCATCAAGATGGTGGAGGTAAACGGGATCGAACCGTTGACCCTCTGCTTGCAAAGCAGATGCTCTCCCAGCTGAGCTATACCCCCA
>ERZ1034880.301-NODE-301-length-16356-cov-4.885835_pt1 | contig 16356 bp, 16 predicted proteins | sample MGYA00520630_ERZ1034880 | MGnify/ENA primary metagenome ERZ1034880 (study PRJEB33766, sample SAMN09781725) | gut metagenome | biome: gut microbiome | host: Homo sapiens | place: Madagascar | study: EMG produced TPA metagenomics assembly of the PRJNA485056 data set...
ATGAACATTGCCAGAAAACTTATGATTGCTGCGGCAATCCCCGCGCTCGCATTTGCAGCGTCCGCCCAGACTCCCGCTCAGAAAGCTCCGGCTCCGAAACCCGCCCCGGCGGCTCAGAAGGCGGCGGCTCCGGCGAAAAAGCAGCTCACCAATGCGGAAGCTCTTGCATTTCTCCCTGAAGTCCTCGCGGAAGGAAACGGAATGAAGCTGACAAAAGCGGCATTCCTCAAGGAACTCGCCGGACAGGTTCCGGAAGGCGCCCTTGCCCAGATTCCTGCTCCCCAGCTCAAGCAGATCGTCAAGAACATGGTTCAGTCCATGGTCGATCGCGAAGTGCTTTTCTCCATTGCACAGAAAAACGGTTACAAGCCCTCTCCGGCGCTCGTTGAACAGGAATTTGACAAAATGTTCGCTCAGATCCCGGCAGACAAGCGCAAAGAATTCGAAGCCCAGCTGAAGCTTCAGAACAAGACCATTGCATCCTACAAAAAGGAAGTCGCTTCCGACGCAATGGCGCAGAAAGCCGCGGCTTTTGCCAAGTTCCTGAAAGAAAAAATCGAACCGCAGTGCAAAGTCTCCGATGCGGATGTTGAAAAGTTCTACCGCGAACATCAGAAGGAATTCCAGACTCAGGAAACCGTCACCGCTTCCCACATCCTGATCCGTCCTGAAATTCCCGCAGGCAAGGAGAAAGACAACGCCGCCGTCGCGAAAGCGGAAGCCGATGCGCTCGCCAAAGCGAAAGCAATTCTTGCCAAGCTCAAACAGGGCGCCGATTTCGGCGAACTCGCGGAAAAGGAATCCGCCTGTCCCTCCGGCAAATCCGCAAAAGGCTCGCTCGGAAAATTCCAGAAGGGCATGATGGTTCCGGAATTCGAAAAAACCGCGTTCGCTCTCAAGAAGGGTGAAATGTCCGAAATCGTCAAGACCCAGTTCGGTTATCACATCATCAAGGTTACCGACAAGACGGAAAGCAGCTATCGTCCGCTTGCAGAAGTCAAAGGCAATATCCACGACTTCCTCATGTCCAAGCAGCTCGAAGAAAAGGTCAAAGCCGCCGTTGATCAGGCGAAGAAAGACATGAAGCTGAAAATCGCGGAATTCTGATCCGCATCAGGCTTTAAAACGAAACAGCCGCCGGAAATCAAAACCGGCGGCTGTTTTTTTATTGATCCGATGGAAAACGGAAAGCGTCAGCAGAGACCGAGTCCCTCGTCCATGCCGAAGCGGATGTTCATGCACTGAACCGCCTGACCGGAAGCGCCTTTGGTCAGGTTGTCGATACAGCTGAAAACCAGCAGCTTGTTCGTATGCGCATCGAGAGCAAAACCGATTTCGCAGCGGTTCGTCATGGAGACATGCTTCGTATCGGGGAGCTTGCCTGCGGGCAGAACCTTCACAAAACGCTCGTTCCCGTAGGTTTCGCGATAGACCTGTTCGACGGCCTCCTTCGTGCACTTTGCAGTCGGCTGAAGAATGATCGTGGAGTTGATGCCGCGGTTCATCGGGGTCAGGTGCGGGATGAAGTTGACGGCAAGTTCCGGAACTCCGGCGGCAACGGCGAGTTCCTGCTCGATCTCGGGAAGATGGCGGTGTCCGACCGGACCGTAGGCGCGGATGCTTTCGTTGCATTCGGGATAGATGTACGGGAGATCGACCTTGCGTCCGGCGCCCGTCACACCGCTCATCGAGGCGATGATGATGTCCTTCGTCTCGACAAGCCCCGCCTTGAGAAGCGGTGCGGTTGCAAGAATGATGCTTGTCGGGTAGCAGCCCGGACATGCGATGAACGCGGCGTTTTTAATCTGCTCGCGATAGCGTTCGGGGGAGCCGTAGACCGCCTGTTTCAGGAGCTCCGGCGCGGGATGCTCCTTGCCGTAATACTCTTTGTACTTGGCGGTGGAACGGAGACGGAAGTCCGCGCTGATGTCGAACACGCGCACGCCGGATTTCATCAGCGGAATGGCGTATTCGGAGGCGAGTCCGTGCGGAAGCGCGAGGAACGCGGCGTCGCATTCGGCGGCAATCTGCGCAACGTCCGGCGCGGTGAATTTCAGATTGAGTCCGTAGAAACGCGGAAAGATCTCGGAGATGTCCTTCCCCGCATTCTGACGGGAGGTGATGATGCGGAGATCCACATTGGGATGTCCGGTGAGAAGACGGATCAGCTCCTCGCCCGCATAACCGGACGCGCCGACAATTGCAACACGCACTTTCGCCATGTTCTGTTCTCCAATATTTGAGTTGGTTGTTTTAATATAAAGCTTATTTCCGAAAATGAAAGCGGAATTTGAAAAATTACTTCACGCTTTCGCGCACATTCAGAATATAGGGCAGGACGGTGCGCCGCGCGAATTTCCGGTTTTCGATGCGCGCCTCGATGAGATCCGCCGCCGCGGCGGCAAGCGCCTTGTAGTCCGGCGAAATCGTCGTCTGCGGCGGAATGCCGTACCGCGAAAAGAAAGTCTGCTCCGATGCAATCAGCGAAACCTCCTCCGGAACATGCCTGCCGAACAGCGAAAGCGCATACGCCGCAATGATCCCGCCGCTTCCGCCCGGACAGAACAGCGCGTCGACGCCGCGCCGCAGCAGCTTGCCGATGAGCTCCACATAATGGTCGTCGGAAGAGTAATGAATCAGCGCGTCGTCCGCCGGATACCCGTGCGCCGTGAGCGACTTCCGGATCGCCTGATAGCGGATATCCGCGTTTCCGGTCCCCGGCGCGCCGTGAACAATGCAGCCGATTTTTTTGCAGCCACGTTCATGCAGATGCGCCACGGCAAGCTCCATCGCCTGCTCTTCATCGGAGCGGACGAGCCAGACTCCGGGGTAGTCCTTTTCGGCATTGCGGTCAACGATGACGAGGGGGACGGAAAAACGTTTTTCCCAGTTTTTGAACTCGCGCGGCTCCGCGCCGATCGCAACCGCCGCACAGAACTGAATGCGGTCGAGCCGTTCAAGATTGTCCTGCGGCAGAATTTCGAGCCGGAAGCCGTGGCCGGGCAGTTCATGCGTGAGCGCCATCAGGAGCATTTCCACACAGCACTGCACCGGATAGACCGATTCATACGGAGTGATGATCACCACATTCCGCTGTTTTGTGGAAAGACGCGGATGATACGAATACTGTTTTGCGACAGCAAAGACGCGTTCCCGCACATCCTCGCGGATATTCGGATGATGACTGAACACGCGGGACACGGTCGACGGTGACACGCCGGTCAACTTTGCGATTTCCTGAATCTTCATGGGGCAGCTCCCTGAATATTTTCGTTTTTATTGCTTCATTTGCACTATAACCTTTTTCTCCGGAAAAGCAACCCCCGGAACGCAAGATTCCGGAAAGAAAACGGAGAAAGCGGCTGTTCAGAACTGCCCGGAGCCGAAGAACCTCAGTTCAGGATAACCGTTACGCAAGGTAATCCCGGAGACTGACGACACGGAAATCATTCTCCTTCAGATAGTTCATATACTCCTCGAAAAGAGCAAACTCCGTGTTGACCCACGGATGAACACGGTCGGGAACTCCATGGAAAAGAATGCAGACCGCCTCGTCGCCATCCGCTTTTGCAACGGCGTCCAGGAAAAGCCGGCGGTCGTCGCCCTGAATCGGAAACGAGGGAAGATTCATCCAGTCGTCGCACTTTTTGTTGAACGTGCGCTGTTCCGTCGAGCGCGCGCAGAGAAAACCGCGTTCGCGAATCTGCGGGACCGCGTTCGCGGCGAACGGTCCGCCCGGATACGCAAAGCTGACCGGTTTCGCAACGCCGGCTTCCGCAAGAAATGCATTCAGATCATCCAGCTCCCTCGCAATCGTCGCGGCGTCGCACGTGCGCAGATCGGGATGATTCCACGTGTGATTGCCGATCTCGAATCCCATCCGGTCAAGCTCGCGGATCTGCTCTGCGGAAAGCAGATATTCCGAATGCTGTTTGCGCCATTCGTCATTGAAACGGCAGATGAAAAAGGTCGCTCCGAAACCAAGACGCTTCAGCAGGGGCGCAACGGAGGTGTACTGACTCGTTACGGCGTCGTCGAAAGTGAGAATGACTGTTTTCCGCATAAAAACTCCTTTTTGCAGATTTAATATACACTTTAATATACACGGGAAGTTGATTTTTTCAATAAACGAAGTACGTTATCCGGAAAACGGGGGAGTTTTTTATGGAAAAACATCTTTTTGAATCGACATTTCTCGGCAGACTTCTGCTCCGCAACCGCTTTGTCCGTTCGGCGACTCACGAGGGGCTCGCCGATGCGGAAGGACTCTACACGCCCGCGCTCGCGGATCTCTACGCCCGGCTCGCAAAGGACGGAGTCGGGCTCATCATCTCCGGGCACACCTATGTTTCGCCGGAAGGCAAAGCGTCGGTAAAACAGGCGGCGGCAAAACCGGAAGCGGTCGATCTCTGGCGCGTTGCAACGGACGTCGTCCACGAAAACGGCGGAAAGATCGCACTCCAGCTTGCGCACGGCGGCTGCAACGCCTCCGATACGGCAACGGCAATCGGACCCTCCGCATTCACCATTCCGAAAAAAGGCGAAACCCGCGAAGCGACTCCTGCGGAGATCGACGGCGTCGTCGATGCGTTCGCCCGCGCCGCAGAACTTGCGCGGAAGGGCGGGTTCGACGCGGTTCAGATTCATGCCGCACACGGATACCTCATCAGCCAGTTTCTCTCGCCGTTCTACAACAAGCGCACCGATGAATACGGCGGCCCGCTCGAAAACCGGATGCGGCTTCTGCTGCGCGTCTACGATGCCGTGCGCAAAGCCGTCGGCGACGCTTTCCCCGTGCTGATCAAAATCAATTCCGAGGACTTTGTCGCGGGCGGGTTCTCCGCCGATGAATGCGCACTGGTCTGCCGCGAACTCGAAAAACGCGGACTGAACGGAGTGGAACTCTCCGGCGGACTCCCCGCATCGGGTCCGAAACTCTCGCCCGTCCGCACGGTGAATCCGGCTTCCGCGGAAGAGAAAAGTTACTATGAGGACGCGGCGAAGCGGATTAAAGCGCGGCTTTCGGTTCCGGTGATTCTCGTGGGAGGAATCCGCCACCCCGAAACGGCGGAACGGCTGCTCCGCGAAGACGCATGCGATTTTGTCTCGCTGAGCCGTCCGCTGATTTCCGAACCCGATCTCATCCGCCGCTGGGAACTTGAGGACGCCTTCCGCGCCCGCTGCATCTCCTGCAACGCCTGCTTCCGCCCGATCGTCACCGGACTCGGCTTCGGCTGTCCGAAATTCAACAGAAAAGGCCTGCTTCATGCTTGACGAATCCGCAAAAGGACTGCTCCTGAATGTCACGGGCAACGGCAAGGGAAAGTCGACCAGCGCATTCGGAACCGCGATCCGCGCGCTCGGCTGGGGCTGGAACGTGCTCCTCCTCCAGTTCGTCAAGGGAACGATGGAGACGGGAGAAAAGCGTTTTTTCGATTCGCTCCATGCGCCGAATCTCGAATTCGCCCAGCTCGGCGCGGGAGCATCATGGGAACCGGGAGACCACGCCGCGCTCGCGCGTCAGGGCTGGACCCGCGCGGAAAAGGAGCTCCTCTCGCCGCGCTGGCAGCTCGTGGTTTTCGATGAACTCAACATCGCGCTTCACTACAAATGGCTTCCCCTTGATGAAGTGCTGAATGCGCTCCGCTCGCGGCGTCCCGATCTGAATGTCATGATCACCGGACGCCATGCGCCGCGGGAACTTCTGGAGATGAGTGATCTCGTTTCCGAAATCAAAGCCGTTCGCCATCCCTACGAGCGCGGAATTCCCGCGCGGAAAGGGATTGATTTTTAAAATTCCGGCTGTATATTACCGGGAAATGAGGTTCCTCCATGAATACTGATATACCGCTGACAAATCTTCACACGCACACGTTCCGCTGCAAACACGCATCGGGCACGGTGGACGAATACTGCGCCGAAGCGGTGAAGCAGGGAATCCGGATTCTCGGTTTTTCCGACCACTCCCCCTTCCCCGACGGACGCAACGGCTCCAGCCGCATGGAATTCAGCGAACTTCCCGATTATGTCCGCGACGTCCGCGAAGCAAAACGGAAATTCCCGCAACTGACCATTCTCCTCGGTTCCGAAATCGACTTTTTCGAGGATCTCGGCGTGGCATATTACGAAGACCTTTTCTTCGGGGAGTACCGGTTCGACTACCTCATCGGCGGAGTCCACTGGATCAGCAATGAACAGGATTACCGCAACGCGGACGGCACGCTCACGCTTGAGGGTGTCCGCCGCTACATGAAATGCGCGATCCGTCTCATGGAAACGGGACTGATCCGCTACCTCGCACATCCCGATCTGACCGCATTCCGCACGCCGTTCTGGACGCCGGAAATCGCCGCGCTCTACCGCGAAGTCATGGAGGCGTCGGCGTCGCTCGGAGTCCCGGTTGAAATCAACGCCTACGGCATGCGCAAACCGCGCACCCTTCTTCCGGACGGCTCGACGCGCATGATGTACCCGTGGGATCCGGTCTGGGAGCTCGCCGCGGAATGCGGCGTGAAAGCCGTCGCCGGTTCCGACGCGCACCGCCCGCAGGACGTCCGGGGGAATATCGGCGACTGCTTCCGGTTCGCGGAAAAGCACGGACTTGCGATTCACAATTACGACGTCGCGCGGGAAATTCTCGCCTCGCCGGGCATGCTGAAAAAAATTGACTTTTTGAAAAACGGCGTTACATTATCAGAAAGACAGGTAAAATATCCGGAGTTGACAGTTTATGAAACTCAAAATCATCAACAATGACGAACACAGCACCCACGTCGCGCTTTCAGGCCGTTTTGACTGCGAAGGCGTAGCGGAGGTGTTTGAAGATTTCAAACGGAACGTCACGGACCGTAAACTTCCGGCGATTCTGGATATGACCGAGATGGATTTCATCTCCTCGCTTGGTCTCCGCACCTTGCAGGTCGCGGCGCAGGAACTCAAAACGCACGGAGCGAAGCTTGTGCTGTACAATCCGCAGCCGTTTGTGGCGGGCGAACTCGCCGCCGCGGGCTTCGCGCAAAGCTGTCCGATCACCAACGACCTCGGCGAAGCGATGCGCCTGGTCGCCCCGCAATCCTGACCCGGAGGAGAAACTTTATGGAATTCAGCGCACTGATGAAAAACAACCGGGTTTCATTCCATAAAGTATCCCGCGATGTGGAAAGGTTTCTGATAGCGGCGCATCTGGACAGCCGGACGTCGTGCAGCGTTTCCCTGGCGTTCGAGGAGATGGCGACAAACGTCATCAAATACTCCTACGACGATTCTTTGGAACATTTTCTTGAAATCCGGATTGAAATCCTGGAAAACTGTGTTATAATGACATTGGCAGACGACGGGCATGAATTCGACCCGACGGCGTGTCCCGCCCCGGACATCAGTCAGAATCTGATGAACCGTCCGGTAGGCGGACTCGGGATTTACCTGACGGCACGTCTTTCGGATTCGATGAATTACCGCCGGGAAAACGGAAAGAACATCCTGGTCATAACGATCGGGCGCTAAGAGAAAGGAGCAGACATGCAGACAAATATCGTTGCCGGGGAAGGTTACAGCATCATTCAGCTGATCGGCAAACTGGATTCGGATACGGCGGCGAAAGTGGATGCCGTGTTCACGGAAACGATGGCGTCGGAGCATGTGCTTCTGGATTTTTCGAAGCTGAAATACATCAGCAGTGCGGGTTTGCGGATTCTCCTTTTGGCCGCGAAGAAAGTGCAGCAGGCGCAGGGGAAACTGATTTTGTATTCGCTCCAGCCGAACGTCCGTGAGATTTTTGACTTAAGCGGTTTCACGTCGATGTTCACAATCTGTGCGGACAAAGCTTCGGCTTTGCAGCAGATTTCGGCATAAGATTTTTTGCGCGGGTGGCGAAACGGCAGACGCGCCGGATTTAGGTTCCGGTGGAGCAATCCGTAGGGGTTCAAGTCCCCTCCCGCGCACCACACTCATTCAGCCTCATTTTTTACGTTTTACACCGATTTCTTTAAAATAAGAAAGATTCCTATTGATAAGCCTTTTTACCCCCTGAAACCCCGAATAAGTGGCATATAAGGGGAAAATTTATGGCATTATCAGCTCAGTAAACAGTACAAACGGCGCATTGTTCTTTATCGTTGGCGATGGGGTGGCATTTCGCACCCCCATCTTAAGGCAAATCAGAGAACCGCCGCCACTTTCGGAATAAACTGCTTGATGAAGTCGAAACGTCCGGTTTTTCCGGTACGCTCTTCATAGATGATACAATCGAGTTCATATTCCGCCTGGAGATTAAGCCAGAACTGCGCGGTTGTTCCGAAAAAGCGGCTTAAACGGATTGCCGTATCCGCTGTGATTCCGCGCTTCCCGTGGACAATCTCATTTATCCGGCGCGGCGGAACGCCTAGCGCCTTTCCAAGAGCGTTCTGAGACAAATTCAGCGGCTTCATGAATTCAAGGTTCAAAATTTCGCCGGGGTGAACCGGCGGCAAGTATTTTTCTTCGTTTGCCATGTTCGTTCCTCCGTTTCAGTGATAATCTTCAATTTTCACGTTTTCCGCGCCATCACTCCATGAAAAAGTAATGCGCCATTGGATATTAACCCGAATGGTGAAAAAACCGGGTCGCCCGTCCAGAGCTTCAAAGCGGTTCCCCGGAGGCGTTCTCAAATCTTCCGGAGCAGTTGCGGCACTTAACATTCTCAACTTCCGCCGGGCGGCTATCTGAATGTCTCCGGGCAATTTTCGGGAACGTATCCCGTTATAAACGGCTTCGGTTTCCTTATCCTTGAAACTTTTTATCATGCTCCCGGCAATCCTCTTTTCCGTTATTCTTTGCCGTAATATAACGCGGGATGTCATAGGTTTCAAGTCATCAACCGGGAAAAATGCTGGAGTGTACGTTGTAAAGTTAAAAGTACTTCAGCTTGTTCAGCTTTTCGTTTGAAATTTTCGGTGCTTTTACTTGCCTCCTCAAGGGCGGCGGTGTAATCGTCGGGATTGAGTGTAAGACGTGCTTCTATAGACATGACAGTATCCTTCCTGTTTTTAAGGAAGAATACCCGTCAATCAATAACTATTAGGTCTAAACCGCTCAATAATCATTACTAGAGCAAAACAAAGGAAAAGAACACTTACAGGCAATACAACAAACAAGATAAGCAACGGAGAAAGCCATGTTTCCGGTTTTTGCCAAACGACCGGACGCTCCAAAAAACTCAGAGGTTCTCCGCAATGAGGGCAACGTCGAGCATTTTTGGAAATCTGCGCATTGCAGACCGGGCATTTTATAAGTAAATTCTGCTGCATGATTATTTCCCCTTTCAGTTTTTTTTAATATAACAGGGGTTTTAAATTTGTCAAGAGGAAAAATTTACAGCTCAACACGAAGCCCCTCAACAGCAAAGCAAGTCTGCAAAAAAGAGCCGATATTGCCGCACAGAATTTGAAATGATGAAAAAGAGGAGTATCTTATCAGCTCAGATCAAACACAAAACAAAGGAAAACTCAATGAAATTTCTTAACCGAATGATGCTCATCGCAACGATGACGCTCCTCACGAGCCTCTCGCTCCATGCGGAAGTCAAAAACTCCAACACAACCTTCGCAAAAGATGCATTGACTCCGTTTGTCCAGTCCGGACAGCTCCCCGGCGCAATCTGCGTCTTCTACAAAGACAGCATTCAGGAAAATACATGCGTCGGATATGCAGATGTCGCGGCAAAACGCCCCATCACCATGAATGACGTTTACATGCAGTGCTCCCAGACCAAAGGCTTCTGCGGCGTGACCATTGCAATGCTCGTCGAAGAAGGACGCATTTCCCTGGATGATCCCGTCTCCAAGTACTTGCCTGAATTCAAAACGCTCTGGGTAAAGGCGTCTGAAAAAGACGGAGTCAGAACGCTCGTCAAGGCGAAAAACACACTCACCATCCGCATGGTGATGAACCATACCGGCGGTTTCCCGTTTGAAATTTCCGCAAAACAGGGAAACATCAAGGGCGGCGGATGGAGCGGCGGAGCTCCTCTTCGTCAGACGGCCGCCATCGCAGCCTCGTCTCCGCTGCTGTTCGAGCCCGGAACCCGCGTCCAGTACTCCAACACCGGCATTGATATCGGCGCAGCAATTGTCGAAGTCGTCACCGGGCAGCGCTGGGAAGACTTCCTGAAAGAACGCGTTCTCCTGCCGCTCGGCATGACCGCAAGCTCCTTCCGGCCGACCGATGAACAGCTCAAAACTCAGGTCGAAATGTATGACTGTGTGAAAGACGCTCCGGCCAAATACCGCAGACAGAACAATATGCAGCAGCGTCCATACAACGACGATCATGTCTTCGCCTCCGCCGGCGCAGGACTCTGGACGACCGCAAACGATCAGCTTAAGTTCTACAAGATGCTTATGAATCTCGGCATGGGCGAAAACGGCGTGCGCATCCTGAAGGAAGAGACCGTCAAGAATCTGCTCGCCAAATCCTCGCGTCCGAAGGGCATGGGCGGCTATTCCCTCGGACTCACCGCTCCGGAAGAAGACAATGAAAACGCCTGGTTCGGACACGGCGGCGCGTGGGGAACGTTCTGCATGGTCAACTGGCACAAAAAACAGCTGACTCTCTGGGCAGTTCAGCTCTGCGGTCAGCCGCGCCCCTGGGATGCCGCACGCGAAAAAGCTCAGAAGCAATTCTTCCAGTATGTCATCGACAATTCCGACGTAAAGGCTTACACCGGAAGAACCAAGTAAAAGTGTTGCGGCTGCGCCGCTCGAAAGTGGCGGCGCAAGCGCCTCGGCAAGTGTCGCGGCTGCGCCGCTCGAAAGTGAAAAAGAACTATCTCCGGAACAGGGTTCACCTCTCCCGTCACTTCACTTCAAATTCCGCCGTCAACGCGACGTCACTCGACAGACCGGCGCCGACCTCAAATTTGCCGGGCTCCAGCTGAAATGCGCCCGTTTCATCGTAAAAACCCATCGCTTCCGGGGTAATTTCAAACGAAACTTCGCGCGTCTCCCCGGGCGCAAGCAAAACTTTCTCAAAACCGCACAGCTCCTTCCCGGGACGCGCATACGACGCCCGGACGTCATGCAGATAGCACTGCACAACCGCATGTCCGGCGCGATCTCCCGTGTTCGTCACCGGAAGAACCGCAACCACGCTTCCGCCGGCAGAAACAGTACTGCGGTCAAGTTTCAGCTCCCCGCAGACAAAATCCGTCCACGAAAGACCGGATCCGAATGAATGGAATCCCTCCAGCGGAGAATCATCGTAAAAATGGTAGTTCTGGCGGATCAGAAACTCTTTGGACAGCTTCGCTACGCGCTTCCGTCCGTAATAAAGCGGAATCTGACCGACACTTCGCGGAACCGTTATCGGAAAACGTCCGCCGGGCTCGGCGCGGCCGAAAACGATATCCGCCGCGGCGCGCGCAGTCTCCGTTCCGCAGTGCCAGGTATACAGAACCGCTTTCGCGCCCCGCTCCGCCGCAGGAACCGGAAGGGGACGGCCCGAAGCGATCAGAACAATCACATCCCTGCCCTGCGCCAGCACCTCCTCCAGGAATTCTTCCTGTCCGGGCGGCAGCGCAAAACGCGCGGAAGCATGCGTCTCGCCGCAGCACGCGGAACTTTCACCAAGACAGCAGATCACGATATCGTTGAACCGGATCCGGCGGATCTGTTCATCCGCGAGCGCGGAAACCGGAGCGTCCACCGTGGCGGAATCCCCGAGAATCTCCTGAAACGCCTCCGCAAAAGTCGCCGTATCCTTCACCGAACCGTTTCCGCACCACGCCCCGCGGAGCGAGGCGCGTTCATGAACCATCGGACCGATCAGAAGAATCTTCTTTCCCTTGACATCCGTCAGCGGAAGAGTATGTTTTTCATTCTTCGCAAGCACCATGCACTCGGCGGCAATCCGGCGAACGGCATCGCGGTGTTCCTGCATGAAAGCGACAGCCTTCCCCGCATTCTCATCCGTATACGGATTCTCGAAAAGCCCGGCGCGGAACTTCATGATCAGAACCGCGCGCACCGCACGGTCGAGATCTTCCATCGGAATCTCTCCGGAAGCGATAAGCCCCGGAAGATACTTCGGATAAAGATTGTTGCACATTTCAATGTCCACGCCCGCGTGGAACGATTTCTTCGCGCCGTCCCGTTCATCCTGCGCCGCGCCGTGCAGCTCGACTTCATCAACCGACCCGAAATCGCTGACAACCGCGCCGTCGAACTTCCAGTCCCTCCGGAGCGTGTCGCGCAGGAGGAATTCATCCGAGGAAGACGGCGTGCCTCCGGTGACCTGAAACGATGTCATGATGCTTGCCGCATGCGCTTTTTTCACAGCCGCGCGGAACGGAGCGAGCACGGTGTTGAGCATGGTATAGCGGGAGATTTCCGCGCAGTCGTAATCGCGTCCGCCCTCGGCGAAACCGTAGCCGGCAAAGTGTTTCGCACACGCGGCGACACGGATATGTTCGGGGTCCGCCCCCTGATACCCGCGGACCGCGCCTTCCGCCATCTTCGACGCCAGATACGGATCTTCGCCGAAACACTCGATGACGCGTCCCCAGCGGGGGTCCCGGCAGATGTCCATCATCGGCGCAAAGGTCCAGTGAACGCTCTCGGCGCGGCATTCGGTCACGGCGATCTGCGCGGATTCCTCCGCACACGCGGGGTTGAACGAGGCCGCCTGCGCCAGCGGAATCGGCGCGACGGTGTAATGCCCGTGGATGACGTCGCGTCCGAAAATCAGCGGAATTCCGAGCCGGCTCTCCTCGACAGCCGCCTTCTGGCAGCGGTTCAGAAATGCGATGTTGATCCCCGACGCCGTGAGGTTTCCGGGGAATGCGGTTGTGCTCAAAATGAAGGAACCGAAACAGCCGGAGCGCACCTTTTCAACCGCGCTTTCCTCATTCGGGAACGCGCAGACAATCTCCATGACGGTCTGACCGATTTTTTCTTCAACTGTCATGCGGGCGAGCAGGTCTTCCGCGCGTTCCGCCGCGGAAAGAGCCGGATTCTGATACGGAAACATGTTCAAACTCCTTTTGATGCGAATGCTTTTCAATCTCCCCATACTAATACTTTATCCCCGCAGAAAAATCAAGCCGTCCTCCGCATTTTTGAGTGCGGAAAACACGGAGGACGGAAAATTTCCATAAATCATTTCTTTTTCAAAACAGATCTGAATTCTTCCGGAAGCCGGTCCGCGAACTGCGGCTGCTTGCAAAGAAGGATTCTCCAGCCTGTTTTTGTCAATTTCGACCAGTCGCATTTGTCCGCAAACTGCGGCTGACGGCGAAGCAGGTACACCCAGTCACATCCCGAAAAGGAGTTCCAAATACAACATTTATCACCGAACTGCGGCTGTTCAGCAAGCACCTTTCTCCATTCGAAAGCAGACAGAGTTTTCCAGTCGCATTTGTCCGCAAACTGCGGCTGATGGCGAAGCAGAGTCTCCCAGTCATGACCAGTCAAAACCTTCCAGTTGCACCGATCCGCAAACTGGGGCTGCGAGGAAAGAAGAACCCACCAGCACACACCGCTAAACGTCTCCCATACATGACACTTATCCGCAAATTCCGGGCGCTTCTGAAGAAGAAGCACCCAGAAAAGAGAATCCAGTTTCTCCCACGGACACTTATCCGCAAACTGAGGTTGATTGACAAGCAGAAACGCCCACCAGTTTCTCCAACGGCCCCCCCTCCGGGCTGTTTTCAGTATCTCCCAATCGCAATAGGACTCAAATTGAGGCTGATAACAAAGCAGATGCAGCCAATCAACAGCCCTGAATTTATCGAAATCACAATATTCCGCAAGCTGAGGATGTTTCTGAAGCAGACACACCGAGCCCGCTGCTCCGATTTTCCCCCAGTCACAATATTCCGCAAACTGCGGACGGGATTCCAGCAGGAAACAGCAGTCACTCCCCGAAAGCTTTTTCCAGACGCACCTGTCCGCATATTGCGGTAGATGCCAAAGCAGGATAGACCAGTCATGCCCGCTCAAGCCATCCCAGTCAAAGTCGTTCGCCTGCTCCGGATTCCGTTTCAATTCTTTGATTTCCTTGAAAACCGGAAACGAATAAATACTTCTACCCATCGTAATCACCTTTCATCAAACGCGGAGAACACAACGGCGCGCTTACCGCTCCTGCGATAAACTCTTTACGCCGTAATAACTTGCAGAAACCGGCAAATTATTGAACCCGCAATATTGCTTTTCCCATCCGCACTCAATCATGCGGGCGATCTTTTCCGGTCCGGCGGAGCTCCCCTCCGCAGTTTCGATGCCGCAGACAATACAAAGACCGGCGCTCACACTCAGACAGTCCCCGCGGGACTCTGCTTTACGGGTGCTGTTCCGGAGAAGCTTCTTCACACTCTTTGCAACACTGCAGGGGAGCTCGCCGTCTTCAGGCAGAAGCATTCCATTCACATAGCAGAAGGAACGGAACTCCGTATCCCAATCGTAAAACAGGGCAATGTTCACCACTGTTCCGTCCTCGTCTTCCCTGATAAAAAGCGGGGAAGACGACAGGGGGCTGCCATAGCGCCACGACTCTGCGCAAATCGTTGCCGCCAGCTTGTCAAACGCCCCTTTGCTGTATGAGACAGCATCGCCGCACCGGTAGAACCAGCAGCGGGCTCCCTTTTCCACGCCAGAAGCAGGACCCGGCTTGAACTTTTCATACAAACTCCGGAAGAAGGGCGCAAGCACAAGCAGATTCTTCCAGTCTCGCCCGTCAAGTTTTCCGAAATCGCACCGTTCCGCAAAACCGGGCTGAGAAGCGACAAGCGCGGCCCAGTCGTGACCATCCAGTTTCCCGAAATCGCAGAATTCCGCAGCCTCCGGACGCAGAGAAAGCAGAGCGGACCATGTGCGCCCGTCCAGCAGATCACAACTTCTGATGAATTCAGGGAATCTGCAGAGGAAAAACAAAAGCTCGGAACTGAAAACCGGCTCGCTGCACTTCTTCCGGTACTCCCGGAGATATTTCCAGTCAAAACGGCTGCGGAACGCCGGCTCCTGAGAAAGCAGCCAGCTCCAGTTTTCAGGCGACAGCCTGCTCCACTCGCATGAATTCGCGTAACACTCCGGACGCCATATCAGCAGCTCCAGCCATTCAGAACCGCTGAGCTGCTTCTTCGCCAGTTTCCCGGAGCGGCTGTAAAATTTTTTTTCCTGCTCGTCGAACCGCGACTGTCTGGAAGTCAGATAACGCCAGTCATCATCGCAAAAGGAATTCCAATTGCAGCGGTCTGCAAATTGAGGCTGTTCCGCAAGCAAAGAGCTCCAGTTGTATCCGTCCAGCGTGCTCCAGTCGCACTTGTCTGCAAATTGCGGCTGACGGACGAGCAGAGCTGCCCAGTCGTCGCCGTCGAACTGTGAAAAATCGCACAGATCCGCAAACTGCGGCTGCCACGAAAGCAACGCCGCAAAATTCCAGCTCTTCAACGTTTCCAGACTGCAGTATTCCGCAAGCTGAGGCTGGCTGACGAGGATTTTCATCAGCGAACACCCTTTCAGCCTGCGCCAGTCACACTTGTCCGCGAACTCCGGATGGCTGGAAAGCAGATTCGTCCATTCCTCTGAAGATAATTTGCTCCAGTCGCAATGTTCTGAAAGCTGCGGCTGGCAGTCGAGCAAATAAAACCAGTTGGTTCCGCTCAGTTTTTCCCAGTCGCACCTGTCTGCAAATTCCGGATGATGCTGAAGCAGCGCCTGCCAGTCAAATCCGTTATACCGGCTGAATTCTTTGTTTTTTCTGCCCATAAAAACCTCCTGTTGAGCTGTAATGCAGATTAGCAACTGTCATGCCAACTGCCGTTTCAGCGGACAAACCGGCAAATCGGGATGAGCAATATTCAAAAAATGACCGTGCATGTTCATTTTTATCACCTGCTTCATGCCCGTGAACGGAAAAAAGAGATTTTTGATCCTGCGGATTCTCTGGCACGGCATCTGCTATTCCAGAAACAGGAGAAAAAACGATGAAAGAAAATAAAATTACAGTAGCTCAGTATCCGCCGTCGCTGATTCCGCAATACTACTTTGATTGCCGGATCAATCACCGCGCCTGCCTTTTGTGCACTCATTGGAGTTCGAGACGCGACCTGCGCAGCAGCAAGCGTTACATTGTCGAGCTGGAACACGGACATTGCGAGCTTGGTTCGGAATCACAACCCTGTTCCCGTTACGAGCGGATACCGGAACTGCGAGCACGGAATATGACTCCGCTGGAGCGGGTCTATCACAAGATGTATACGAAAAAATATCTCCGGCAGGTTTTGCGTCATTATTTTGTCGCCCGCCCGCCACAGCTCTGGTCGGAGCGTCTCGCCTCGCTGATTGCCGACTACGAGCAGCGCCGCCCCCGCCGCTGAGC
>ERZ1034880.303-NODE-303-length-16243-cov-4.925130_pt1 | contig 16243 bp, 12 predicted proteins | sample MGYA00520630_ERZ1034880 | MGnify/ENA primary metagenome ERZ1034880 (study PRJEB33766, sample SAMN09781725) | gut metagenome | biome: gut microbiome | host: Homo sapiens | place: Madagascar | study: EMG produced TPA metagenomics assembly of the PRJNA485056 data set...
GGCTGGCATATCGAGTGCTCCGCTATGAGCCAGAAGTACCTCGGCAAAACCTTCGACATTCACACCGGCGGTGTGGACAACATGTTTCCGCATCATGAAGACGAGATCGCGCAGAGCGAAGCCGCGAACGGATGCAAGTTCGTCAATTACTGGCTCCACTGCGAACACCTGATTGTCGACGGCAAGAAAATGTCCAAGTCGCTCGGCAATTTCTACACGATCCGCGATCTGGAGAAGATGGGTTACACCGGACGCGAAATCCGCTGGACGCTGATCGGCACGCACTACCGTTCCAAACTCAATTTCAGCCTTGCTGCGCTTGACCAGGCGCGTTCCGCACTCGGCAAGTTCGACAGCTTCTTCCAGCGTCTGAAAGCGCTTCCCGCCGGAACAAAAGGGCTGGAGGCCGCGAAGGAGGCCGCCGAAGCCGCGCGCAAACACTTCAGCGACGCATTCGCCGATGACCTCAATGTTGCGGAAGGTCTCTCCGCAGTCTACACGCTGGAGCGCGCCGCAAACGCGCTGATGGCGAAGGGAGAACTGGAGGCCGGCGGTGCAGCGGTGATTCTCGCGCAGTTCCGCGATTTCGACCGCATTCTCGCCGTGTTCGATGTGGACGCCGTCAAGGAATCGAAAGCCGATATTCCCGCCGAGGTCACGGATCTTGTCGCTCAGCGCGCCGCGGCGAAGAAGGCAAAGGATTTTGCGAAGGCGGATGCCATCCGCGACCAACTGAAATCGCTCGGCTGGGCGGTGAAGGATACCGCCGCAGGTCCGGAAATTACAAAACTCTGACGCGGAGCTCCGGGATGACGAAACCGAAAGTCGCAGTCAGCGCGTGTCTGATCGGTCTGAAGTACCGGTATGACGGCACATCGAAGATGAACATGGATTTCATCAATGCGCTGAAAGACAAAGTGGACTTCATCCCGGTCTGCCCCGAGGTGGAATGCGGGCTTTCGATCCCGCGTCCGCCGATGCGTCTGGAAGCCTCTCCCGCCGGAACGCGCATCCGTGTGATTGAGACGGGGGAGGACGTTACCGCCGCCATGCTCGACTGGGCGCAGAACAAGCTGGACAAGCTGGAGCGTCTGGGCATTGCGGCATATGTCTTCAAATCCAAATCCCCCTCGTGCGGCTGGAAGAACGTGCAGAAGTTCAACCGCTCCGGACGTTGTCTTTCCGCCTCCGGTCAGGGTATTTTCGCGGCTCTCGTGAAGCGCCGCTTTCCGAACATCCCCGTCATAGAGGAGACCGATTTTCCGGAACTTCTCGATATGATGGATTGATTATTTTCCGATAAACGCCCGGAACTCTTCCGGCGGCAGGGCGCGGCGGGCAAATTCGCGCAGCGGTCCTTCCGGCGATCCCGCGTTCCGCATGGCATCCAGCATTTCATAGACACTCATCGCGTGTTCCGCTCCGGAACGGATCTGATTCGGCAGTCCCGGATTCTTGAGGAACATCCGCGCAAGCGCAATTCCTGCGCAGCCTGTCTTTTCCGTCATTCTGTGCGCGTCTTCCGGCGATGCAATGTCGCCGTTTCCGAAAACCGGAACTTTGCTCAGGCGGACCGCCTCCGCAAGACGCTTCAGTCCGCCTGTGACCGGACGGTAGTTCTCTGAAACGGTCCGGAAGTGGAGAATGATAAGCTCCGCTCCGTCCACGGCGTCGAGCAGAACCGGGATTTCCGGCTTGTCATATCCCGTGCGGAGCTTGACGCTCAGCGAAGTTTCCGGTTTCAGTGCGCTGCGAACCGTCCGGACGATCTCCCTGACTCGATCCGGCGTGCGCAGAAGCGCTCCGCCCGCGCCGTGGCTCGTGACGGTCGGGCTTGGACATGCAAGGTTCAGATTGACCGCACGGATTCCAAGACGTTCGAGCGTGACGGCGCATTCCGCGAGCGGTTCCGGTTCGCGTCCGATGATCTGCACCATCAGCGGAATCCCCGCTTCCCGGTAAGGTTCCAGCCGTTTGCGCAGAACTGCGGAGGAGGGAACCGATCCGGTGACGGAGATGAACGGTGTAAGCCATAAATCGTTCAGCTTCAGAAGGTTGGCGGCGCGGACGAAGGCGGGCGTCATGACTCCCTCCATCGGGGAGAGCATGACGCGTGAGGGGAGCACGAAGCCGCTGGGCAGAGCCAGCGGCGCGGCAAAGTTCACTTCAGACACTTCTTGAGCTCTTTCACCTGTTCCGCGAAGACGGTCATGGCGTCCTGTACGGGGGCGGGTGTGGTGAAGTCCACTCCGGCGTCCTTCATGATGTCGATGACCTCTTTGGAATCACCTGCTTTGAGGAAGCGGAGATAGCCTTCCGTTTCGCCGTCGAGAATCTTTTTGGAGAGCGCGAGGGCTGCGGAGATTCCGGTCGCATACTTGTAGACATAGAAATCGTAGTGGAAGTGCGGAATGCGCGCCCACTCGTAACGGATATCGTCGTCGGGGTTGACTCCGGGTCCGTGATACAGCTTGTTGAGTTCAAAGTAGTGCTTGGAGAGTGTATCTGCGGTGAGCGGTTCGCCGGCTTCCGCCATCTTGTGGATGTCGCGCTCGAACTCCGCAAACATGGTCTGGCGGAAGAGCGTTCCGCGGATCGTGTCGATCAGGTGGTTGAGCAGATACGCCTTGCGCGCGGGATCGGCTGTGTTTGCAACCATGTAGCGCTGGAGCAGAATTTCGTTTGTGGTGGAAGCGACTTCGGCGACGAAGATTTTGTAGCCTGCATAGTGGTAGTCGTTCGCGTGGTCGGAGAAATAGGAATGCAGGGAGTGTCCGAGTTCGTGCGCGAGGGTGAAAACGCTGTCGAGGTTTCCGGAGTAGTTCAGCAGCAGGTAGGGCGGGAAACGGTAGCAGCCGCTGGAGTAGGCACCGGAGCGTTTGCCCTGCGCTTCAGGAATGTCGATCCAGCGTTCCTTGAACGCCTTGTCGAGAATCGAACCATAGGTTTTGCCGAGCGGACGAAGCGCTTCCTTGACGTACTGGACGGCGTCTTTCCACTCCACTTCCATTGCGGCGTCGGGGACGAGCGGGCAGTGGATGTCGTACATGTCCAGCTTTTTGAGTCCGAGCCGTTTCGCGCGGAATTTGAAGTAGTCGTAAAGCGGCGTGAAGCTGTCGTGCACGGTGGAGATCAGCGATTCATACACGCTGACCGGGACGGCGTCTTCAAACAGCGAGGCTTCAAGCGCGGATTTGAACTTGTGGAGTTTGGCGTCGACCACATGGGATTTGACGGCGGTATCGAGAATTGCTGCGAATGTGTTTTTGAACTGCCCGTAGACGGAATAGATGCCCTTGAAGGCGTCACGGCGGACATTGCGGTCGGCGGATTCGAGCAGTTTGATGTAGTTGCCGTGCGTGAGGCGCACATCCGCGCCGGCGGCGTCCTTGATGACGGGGAACTTGAGGTCGGCGTCGTTCATGACGGAGAAGGTCTTGTAGGGGCCTCCGAAGACTTCTCCGGAGAGTCCGAGCACGCGTTCTTCCGCTTCGGAGAGCGTGTGCGGCCGGTCGGCTTCGAGACGTTTCATGGTGAGCGCGTAGAATTTGAGTTCGGGGGCTTTGGCGAGCTTGCGGAATTCCTTCCTGTCGATTTTCATGATTTCCGGCTCGAACCAGGCGGTGTCGCCTTCGATCTCCGCGGATTTTGCGAGAATGCGGTCGACGCGTCCGCGGTTTTCGGAGATTCCGGTGTCTTCATCGGAGCGGAGGTGTGCGAAGGTATGGAGTTTTTCAAGCAGGAAGCTGAGCTCGTCCTCCGCCTGAAAAGCTTTTGCGAGGGTCGCGGGGGAGTCGGCGAGATGTCCTTTGAACTTCTGGAATTTGCGGACGAGACTGTCGATTCTTCTGAAATCTTTCTCCCAGTCTTCGTTTGTCGGATACATTTTCGTGAGATCCCAGGTCATTTCGACGGGCAGATCGGCATGTTTTTGCGGTTCTTTCATAAAATCTCCTGTTTTTTTGTTGTTCTTAATGTATATCCAACTAGCATATTCATCAAGATGGATTATATTAAAATGATGAAAATATTTTAACGGAAGGAGCTTCTATGTCATCGTTTTACTTGACGACACCGATTTACTACGTCAACGACAAGCCGCACATCGGCCATGCGTACACCACGATTCTGGGCGATGTGATCACCGGATATCACCGCGGAATGGGAGAGGACGTCTGGTTCCTCACCGGCACCGATGAGCACGGCCAGAAGGTTCAGAAAGCCGCCGCCGAGCACAATATGACCCCGATGGAACAGTGCGACACCACCGTTGTCCGTTTCCAGGAACTCTGGAAAAAGCTCGGCATCAGGAACGACGACTTCATCCGCACCACCCAGGAGCGCCACAAAACGATCGTCCGCAAGATTCTTCAGGATCTCTACGACCGCGACCTCATCTACAAGGCGGAATACAAGGGGCACTACTGCGTTCCCTGCGAACGTTTCTTCACGGACAAGGATCTCGTCGACGGCAATCTCTGTCCCGACTGTCACCGTCCGACGAACGACATTATCGAATCCAACTACTTCTTCCGCATGAGTCGTTATCAGGACTGGCTGATCGACTACATCAAGACTCATCCGGGCTTCATTCAGCCGGCATACCGCGCGAATGAAACGCTTGGCTTCCTCAAGAAACCGCTGGAAGATCTCTGCATCTCCCGCCCGAAAGCGCGTCTCTCCTGGGGCATTGAGCTTCCGTTCGATCCCGAATACGTCTGCTACGTCTGGTTCGACGCTCTCATCAACTACATCTCCGCCATCGGATACGGAACCGACATGGAACGCTGCATGAAATACTGGTCCAACGCGCATCATCTGATCGGCAAGGACATTCTCACCACTCACACGGTCTACTGGCCGACCATGCTGAAGGCGATCGGGCTCGAACCCCCGAAAACCATTCTCGCGCACGGCTGGTGGCTCATCGGACAGAACAAAATGAGCAAGTCTCTCGGAAACGTCGTCAATCCCATGGAGATGGCGGACAAGTACGGCGTGGACGCCTTCCGCTACTTCCTGCTTTCGGAGATGACGCTCGGCCAGGACGCCGCGTTCTCCGAAGAGGCGTTTGTGAAACGCTACAACAGCGATCTTGCGAATGACCTCGGAAACATGCTGAACCGCGCAGTCAAACTCATCGTCCGCAACTTCGATTCCAAGATTCCGGCTCCCGGAACGCTCTCCACGGAGGATATGGAGCTCTTCGGCGCCGCCTCCGAAGCCGCCGACCTTATGGAGCGCGCCGTCCGCGACCTGCATCTCGACAAGGGCATCGAATCCGTCATGAACGTTGTCCGCAAGGCGAACCGCTACATGGAATCAACGGCTCCGTGGACTCTCGCGAAAGAAGGCAAAATGGAACGTCTTGGAACGGTTCTCTATACTGCCGCGGAAACCCTGCGCGTGGTTGCGCAGCTGTTCCTCCCCGTCATGCCGGAGAAGATGACTGCGCTGCTGAAAACCCTCGGCGCATCCACGGAGTTTTCGTTTGAAGAGGCGAAGAACCACGGCGTTCTGACTCCGGGTTCCCCGATCCACGACGTCGATGCGCTCTTCCCGCGCATTCAGTTTGAGGCTCCGGAAGCCCCGAAACCGGAACCGAAGAAGAAACAGGAAAAAGTTAAAATCGTCAAAGAGGAACCCATCCTTCCCGAAGGCATTATCACCATCAACGATTTTGCAAAAGTCAAGCTCATGACGGCAAAAGTCGTTCAGGTCGAAAAGGTTCCGGATGCGGAAAAACTGCTGAAACTCCAGATCGAACTCGGTGCGGAAAAGCGCCAGATCGTTTCCGGAATTGCAAAATACTACACCCCCGAAGAACTGGTCGGGAAAATCATCGTCGTTGTAGCAAACCTCAAGCCCGCCAGGATCCGCGGTGTGGAATCGTATGGTATGCTTCTCGCGGCGAAAACCGGTGACGATCTCCGTCTTGTGACGGTTGATACCCCCGATTTCCCCTCCGGTGTTTCCGTGGGCTGATTAAAAAAAAGGAGAGTTTTACATGTTCAACTGTTTGGCAATCGACATCGGCGCCGGAAGCGGCAGAATCATGAGATGCACCGTTTCGGACGCGGGAAAAGTCGATCTGACTGAAATTTCCCGTTTCCCGAACAACTGCCGTGAAGTGGACGGCGCATTGCGCTGGGACATCGGCGCGCTTGTTGCAGACATCAAAGCCGGGCTCGCCAAGGGCGCCGCTGAAATGAAGCCGGACGCCGTCGCGGTCGATACCTGGGGCGTCGATTACCTGTTCCTCGACAAGGACGGAAACCGTCTCGCCGATCCGGTCTGCTACCGCGATCCTCGCACGGTCGGGCTCGACAAGGAGTTCGTGGAGAAGTTCGGCAAAGAGCGTCTCCAGCGTCTGACGGGCATTCAGATCATGAACATCAACACGCTTTTCCAGCTCTATGCGGAGTGCAAGGCAAACCCGGATTACGCCGCGAAAGCGGAGCATTTCGTGTTTGTTCCCGACTACATCGCATATTGTCTCTCCGGCGTGATTGCGAATGAGTTCACCATTGCCAGCACTTCGCAGCTGCTCGACTGCGCAAAGGCGGACTGGGCGGACGAGCTCCTTGAGGCGGTTCGTCTCCCGCGCCGTTGCGTCAAGCCGCTCACCCAGCCCGGAACGAAGATCGGAACCTGCGACTTCTCCGGCGTGAAGGGGCTTGAGGGCGTTCCGTGCGTGATGGTCGGTTCGCACGACACCGCGTCCGGCGTTGCCGCGGCTCCCGCGGTCGGTGACAAAAACTGGGCGTACGTTGCTTCCGGAACCTGGTGCCTGACCGGCATTGAATCCCCGAAAGCTCTTGCGACTCCGCTTGCCGCCGAACTCAATTTCACCAACGAAGGCGGCGTTGCGCACACCTACCGCGTACTCAAGAATCTTACCGGTTTCTGGATTCTGCGCGGTCTCAAAGACGATGTTGCGAAGGATGTTTCCTACGATGACATCATGATGAAAGCCGAGACGGAAGCGCGCAAGTTCCGCTGTTTCTACAATCCGAACCACGAACTTTTCTTCAATCCGGAGTCCATGAAGGCGTCTGTGGATGAATTCATGAAAATGTCCGGCCAGCCGCTTCCCGAAACTCCGGCGGAATACATTGAGACATTCCTGGAAAGCCTTGCTCTGCTGTTCCGCAAGACGATTGAAGAAGCGGATTCCGTATCGGGCAAGAAGACGGAGGTGATTCACCTGATGGGCGGCGGAGCCCAGAACTCCACGCTTTGCCAGTACACTGCCGACGCCACCGGCTGCACCGTCATGGCGGGTCCGGTTGAGGCAACAGCGATTGGAAATGCGATGCTTCAGGCGATTGCGGTCGGCAAAATCGATTCCGTCCAGTCTGCCCGTAAACTGATCCGCACATCGTTTGCGCCGGAAGTCTACACGCCGAAGAATAAAGCGGCGTGGGATGAAGCGGCCGTCCGTTTTGCGGAAATCATGAAAAAATAAGGCGCGGTCATGGATCATTTTCCGGAGGAAGAACTGCTGAACCGTGCGGCGCAGGGCGACATTTCCGCTCTGGCCGCGCTGGATGCGCAGGGCTTTCTCCTGAAACCCGGCGAAGCTGCGGATGCTTTTGTCGGGCGGATCCGCGCCATGCACGCACGGTTCCGGACGCTGGATGAACGGATGGCGGCGGACGGATCGTGCGAAGTTTTTCCCGGAATCGTCATTCAGGAGAGCGCGCGCATTCCGGATGAAATCATGGACGAGGCGTCGCAGGAGACGGAGTCGCGCTACGGCTTTGCGATCCGCTGGGCGCCCGGTTATTTCCCCTCCGGCGGACTCGGTTTTCTCTGGGGCGGCTGTGCGCTTTCCGACGACGAACCGGACTGTGTTCCTGTCTTCCTGATCCGCGGCAGTTTCCGCGAATCGAAGCGTTTCTTTATTTATTCGCGCGATGAACTGCTCTCGCATGAGCTCTGTCATACCGCGCGCGCGCCGCTTTCGGACCGCATCTTCGAGGAACATTTCGCTTATGCCGGATCGCACAGCGCGCTCCGCCGCTACATGGGAAACTGCTTCCAGTCCGATTACGACGCTCTCTTTTTCCTGCTTCCGATTCTGCTTCTGCTTGGCATTCAGATTGCGGTCTATGCGTTTGACTGGCATCAGACACCCGCGTATCCGTTCTGGATTTTCGCTCTTGCCTGGCCCGCTTACCTTCTGATCCGCAACGCTTTGCAGCGGAAAACCTACTTCCGCGCGGAGCGGACTCTGCGCGAATGCGGCTTTGCGCGTCCCGCGGCGGTTCTCTTCCGCTGCACTTCCGACGAGATCGCGCGTTTCGCCCGCCTTTCCGCGTCTGATTTGAAGCAGACTCTTGACGAACTGGCGCAGACCGATCTGCGCATGAAAATCACTCTGTACCGATTCCAAAATGAAGGAGAACTGAACCATGCCGACGATCAACGAAGTGAGTGCTTACCTGGACGAGATTCTGAACCTGAAAGAGTTCGGGAGTGACTGTTCCAACAACGGGCTCCAGTTTGAGGGCTCTCAGAATGTGACCAAAGCCGTGTTCGGCGTGGACGCCTGCGCCGCGCTCTTCATGGACGCCGCCGATGCGGACGCGGATTTCGTCTTTGTCCATCACGGTCTCTCCTGGGGCGGAAGCCTCAAGCGCATCACGGGCGTGGACGCCAACCGCATCGCGCTTCTTGCCGCAAACAACATTTCTCTTTATGCGGCGCATCTGCCTCTCGACGCCAACCCGGAATTCGGGCACAACGCCTTGATTTCCAAACTCCTTGAGCTCGAAAATATTCAGCCGTTCGGTTCATACAGCGGTTACAAAATCGGCTTTTCAGGAACGCTCAAGCGGATGCGCAAAGCCGCGGATATTGCCGAATACCTGAATGAAAATCTTCCCTCCGAATGCGATTATTCGATTATCGGAGCGGAGAATACGAAAATCAAGAAAATCGGCGTCATTTCCGGCGGCGGAGCCTTCCCCGCGCTCTTCAGCGAAATGCGCGCCGAAGGCGTGGACTGTCTGGTCACGGGCGAGTTCACGCACGAATCCTACCACTATGCGCTGGAAACGGGCATCCCGGTCATCACCCTCGGACACTACCGAAGCGAAATCCCCGGCGTTCTTGCCGTGAAGGATCTCGTGGAGGAGAAGTTCGGCATCCCGTGCGCGTTCGTGGATATCCCGAGCGGGTTCTGAATATGTCGCTCTGGTCGGATGCGGAATACCGCTTCTTTCCGTTTTACTTCCCGCACGCGCCGCTGCATTTGCACGTCATGCTGACCGCGTGCGGGTTTGAAGTCCGCCGCGATCACACCTACGACTGGAACGGGCTGCAGCGTGGTGACCGTCCTTTCTGCATCTTTCAGTGCACGCTCGAAGGCGAGGGACAGCTGACCGTAGACGGCAAGGCGTACCGGATGAAACCGGGCGACGCGATGCTGCTTTCCGTTCCGGAAAATCACCGGTACACGCTTCCTTCCGATTCCACGCACTGGAAACATATCTATCTGAATTTTTCCGGATCGGAAGCCGTGCGCATCTGGACGGAATTGAAACACAAGTACGGTTCGGTCGTTCATCTTCCGCTGGAACGCTCGAAGACTCTGGAGACTGCGTTTTCGGTCTGGACGGCGGCGAAGAACAAGCGGATCCGTTCCGCGCTCCGCGCCTCCGCCTTTGCGTATGATTTTCTGATGACTCTTTCGGAGGAGCTCGCGGAGCTGGAGCTCGCGCAATCGGAAGCCTCCTTTGCGCTGGATGCGGTCAAATACTGCATGGATCATTACGCGGAGGACATCACGGTCGCGGAGATTGCGGATGCGGCGGGTTACAGCCGCTGTCATTTTTCGCGCATGTTCACGCGGGTTCACGGAACTTCCCCCGGCGCGTTCCTGCGGGAGCTGCGGCTCGGTCATGCCGCCCGGATTCTGCGCATGGAAAACTGCAGCGTCAAGGAGACCGCCGCCCGCTGCGGCTTTGCGGATGAAAGCTATTTCTGCCGCGCGTTCCGTCTCCGTTACGGCACAACGCCCGATCTTTACCGCAAAAATCATTGAAATCTTCTTTTTTTTTCTTGGATTTGAGTTGAAAAATATCGGAATGCGCGTTATACTTCTCAAAGAGAACAACAAGGAGGACGGCTTATGAGAATCATCACGATTGGACGCGAATTCGGCAGCGGCGGACGCGAGCTCGGACATCAGCTTGCGAAGCGTCTGCAGGTCCCTTATTACGATCAGGAGATCATCTCCGCGATTGCGAAGCGCACCGCTCTGGCGGAAAAATATGTGCAGGCTGTGATCGAGCACCGTCCGTTTCAGCCGTTTCCGCTCTCGGTCGGACGCAGCTTTTTCCTTTATCACGACCCTGTTCTGGAGCAGAATCTTTCGATTTACCGTGAACAGAGCCTGATTATTGAAGAACTCGCCGCCAAGTCGGACTGCGTGATTGTCGGCCGTTGTGCGGATTACATCCTGCGGGAGAAGAACCCGTTCCGCATTTTCGTTTATGCGGATGAAGCGAGCAAATTGAAGCGCTGTCGCGCCCGCGACCCTGAACCGGATAAACTTTCGGACAAGGAACTGAAGCGCAAAATCGCCGCTGTCGACCGCAACCGTGCCGCGTATTACGATTTTTACACCGGGCAGAAATGGGGCGACAAGGTGAACTACGATCTTTGCATCAACCTTTCGGCCGTTCCCGTCGCGCACGTTGCCGACGCTGTTATCAGTTTTCTGAAATCGGAAGAGAAGTAAGTCTCATTTAAAAAACAGATGCTCCCGGTCCGTTTGCGGAAACCGGGAGCGTATTTTTTGTACAGAATGTTCAGGGAAGAATCCGGAATTCCAGTTCATCAAGCAGAATGAAGCCGCTCGTTTTCGGCAGCCAGATTTTTACCCGTGCGGCGCCTCCGTCGATATCGGGAACCTCTTTGGCGTTTGCGGGAATCTCCAGCACCAGCCGGAACGGTGTCCAGATTCCCTCCTGCAGTTTGAACTTTTCGCGGGTGTAAAGATGCTTGCCCGTGTGTGCTCCGTCTTTCCAGAGCTCGATGCAGGTGTCAAGGACATTGACGCCTTCGCCCTTCGCCCAGCCGGAGAACGCAACTTTCTTCCCCGGCACAAACGGAAGCGCCGTCGCGATAACCGAGAGCATGTCTTCCGGAGAGGCAGTAAGCTTCATGCAGCGGATTCCGCTGAAGAAGTCCGGGTTCGCGGCAAGTGACGCCGGATAGCTCTTTGAGGAGAAGTTCTGTTCCCATGCGTCGAGAGCCTTTTTTCCGCTCTCGAACGTTCCGTCGAACGGCATTTTTTCCGTTTCCGTCTTTTTCACGGCTTCGCGGATGAGCCCGAAGTCGAAACGGTTCGCGTGAGCCTCTTTTCCCGCCCATGCCGCAGAGCGCACCGCGGGGGCTTTGGCATTTTCCGCATCGTTGACTTTGAGTGCGAATCCGAACGGGAGCTCTCCCGCCGGTCCCTCGACTTCAGCCGTGTAGCCCTGCGGATCCGGAGTGATCTTCCATTTGAAATCGGAAGCCTTCAGTGTTTCAGACCAGAGGGTGAACGGCTGAGCGTCGCGGGGCGTCAGGAACACGCGGAAGGTCTGCGGCGTATAGCGTTCGCCGAAGCGCGCCGGAATGACGAGCGGAGCCGTATCGGCAAACAGCTCGATGGAATCGGTCTCCCACGGCTTGCGCATTCCGCTCACGCCCGCATCGGAGGAATCCTTGACCTGCGCGGTCAGGAAAAAGCGCTTCTCTTTGACCTGCAGACGCAGCGTCGCGGAGAGCTTGCCGTCCTTCGAGGCGATCCGCCAGGTTTCGCCGTTCGTTTTCGTCAGAGCGTTTGTGAGGCGGACCGGGAAGCTGTGCATGGAGTTGTCCAGCAGGATGACGGACGGAGTTCCGGCTGCCGCTTTTTCCGCGCGGAGAGGAAGTTCAACGGAACAGTGTTCTTCGGGATTCAGCGTTACGGTTTTGCTGTGGAGAGCCGTGAATCCGCCGCCCTGGAATCCGACAGTGCAGGAGGCCTTCACGTTCGATTCGTTCTGAAGTCCGAATATTGCGCATCCGTCGGCAAGCCGCGCCGAATCGGAGGGCTGAATCGGCGATTCAAGCATGGGATTCAGTTCGGAACACGCCTTGAGGAACTCCGCGTCGGACATCTTTCCCTGCCGGAGGTAGAACGGATTCGCATCAAGCGTCTTCATCTCCGCTTTCACCGGATTGCCGAAGAGATCGAGAACGGTGAAACGGGAAAGGTCGAGCTTCAGTCCCTTTTTGCGCTGGTAGTTCCAGACCGCCGCGATGAGCTTGCCGTCTTTGCGGAAAACATAGCAGATGACGCTGTTCAGGAAACGGTGCTTCGCAACCGGTTTCGCGCCTTCGAACAGACGCGCCAGCGTATTCGACGCCGCGAAGTAGACTGACGGAATCATCTCGCCCGTGTAGGGGAGGTAGTATTCCTTGCGCCAGATCATCGGTGTGTGTATTGAGATCGACTGGGTGACGCCTTCGCCGCAGTCGACGAGCGCGCGGTTGAGCCAGTATTCCGCCTTCTGTTCGGCATTGTCGCCGCCGTCGTAGAGATAATAGAGTTCGGAGTTCCAGAGCGGACGTTCCATGCCGTTTTTCTTCATCAGAGCAAAGAGCCCCTGAATCGCGGCGTCCGCCGGCTGTATGGAGCCGAGTTCACGCTGATCGTACGGATGGAAGCTGACAATGTCGCACCAGTTCAGTCCGCCTTCTCTGAATGCGGTGGAGAGCCAGCCGGAGTTGTCCGCTTTGAAGTCGGATGTTCCGCAGAAGCCGATGACTTTGGCGTTCGGGTCGCCTTTTTTGAGTGCTTCATAAGTCGCTTTCAGATATCTGTTGTAGACCTGCGGCGTGACATAGAGATTCGGTTCGTTGGTGAATTCGAAAAAGTGTTTTTCCCCTCTGGAATGTTTTGCGAGTTCGGTCGCAAAGCGGGTCCAGAACTGCATCGGGGGGAATGCGATGTATCCTTTCAGTTTCGCCATTGCGTTTGCAGGGTGATAATCGGGACGCTCCGCGAACGGCAGCGCCCATGCCGGAATCGGGTTCGTGCGTGCGATCCCGCTCTGCAGATACGGCTGACGGAAGAGTTCTGCGCCGAGCACATGAATGGGAATCATGCCGTGCTTTTTCATCGTCTTCATGAAGAGATCGTAGAACGAAAAATCGAACTTTCCGTTTTCCGGCTCAATGAGCCCCCAGTCGGTTGAAACCGCACCGGAATCCCATTCGCGGATCAGACGGAATCCGGCAAGATGCAGCAGTTCAAGTTTGCTTTCAGGTGAGGCGTTATGCGAATCGAAGCCCCTGCGCGTAATGAGCTTGCCTCCGGAATAGCCGTCGCGGTAGCCGAGTCCGCTGTTGAGTCCGAGCATAAAATCTTTTTCCGGATCGCGGGGGCGGTCGGGAATTTCGCCGATGACCGCATACGGAAATCGGCGGCTCTGAATGCCCTTTCCGTCGACGGAAACCGTGTAGCTTCCATACCGCGGCACATGGGCTTCTGGGAGGGGAAGCGTTTTGATTTCGCCCGGATTCAGTTCCGCTTTGACTTGTTTTTCCGCAACGGTTTTCCCGTCATGCTCGGAAACCGTGCGGATGGTCAGAGTCTGAACGAATTTCTCTTTTGTGTCATTCTGGAGTTTGAGTGAGAAGTGCGCGGATTCCCTGCCGTCCGGACGCATCCAGTAGCGCGGCGCGGAGACGGCGGCGTAAACGGTTCCGGATTCTTTGGAATCCGCCTCGGCTACGGAGACGTCGTCAAGCCAGAGGTTTCCCTTCCAGCCGCCGTTCGGTTCCGTGCGCTGGAAGGACCAGAGACGGATCACATGCGGTCCGCCCTTTCCGGAATTGAAGCGGAAGGAATGTTTCGCATAACTGCTGCCGATGCGGAATGTTTTGCGCTTGTTTTCCCAGTCTCGCGTATGAATCAGCGCTTCAACGGGAATTCCGCCGGAAACATCGGTCTTCGCGGACATGGAAAAAACGTAGTCCGTGCCAGGTTTCAGCGGGAATGCGGAAACGTAGAGTTCAAAATAATCGCCGTCCGGGTTCGCCATTTTGAGCGCGAACTTTCCGCGTGCCGCATTTGCGGAATCAAGTTCCAGCGGAATGTGCTTGAGGTCTTTCCTCGTGATGATGCGGTGCAGCGCAAAACCGTCGGTCCCCAGCTCGAATCCGCCATTGTAAACAAGGTTTCCGCCGGATGCGGCCGCACTTGCCAGAAGCGCGGCTGCCATACAGGTGTGTTTCAGCATGTTTAATCTCCTGATGCAGGTTGTAGTGCTTTATTTCCAGATGCAAGATGATTCATCGGTACCGAAAACGAAGGAGCTGCGCAAATTGTTTCCGATCATGAAAAATGATTTTCTGGCGCTTCCGACATGTCCGTCCGCATAGAGATAATTTGAAACGAAGCCGGGATGACGTTTTTCTGAAACGAATTTGTTCAGGGTCTCATTATCGTAAATATTCACAGTGTTCTTTTCATCGGGATCTGATGTCATGATGAAGTCTCCTCCGACAATTGCGGCGGTCGGCTGTTTGCATTTCGGAAGACGCTTCACATATTTTGCCGTGGCGCCACTCGACGTGGTTCCGTCTGCATTCAGCACCCCGCAGAAAGCATTCCAGCCGTAGGAGGTGACGGAGTAGATTTTCCCGTCGCGTGTTGCGGTGGCCGTTTCTTCCCGAGCTGCCCCGGGACAGAGGTAGATGGAGGTTTTGTCGGAATAAAACCCTTCAGGACCTTTCGTGCTGGTATACGGCCAGAGCATGACGATCCACGAGTGCATGTACCCGTAATCATTGTTCCATTTCTGCATTGCGAACGGAACATAGTCGCTGTAATCGGCCGCATAGCTGAACATTGCGGTTCCGATCTGTTTGAGCTGGCTTGTGCAGGAAATCGCATGGGCTTTCTGGCGTGCGGAGTTCAGCGCCGGCAGCAGCATACCGGCAAGGATTGCGATGATTGCAATTACGACGAGGAGTTCTATGAGCGTAAATTTCCTTGCCTTTCTTTTCCACTTGAGACCGATGAATGCTTTTGATTTTCTTTTTGTCATTTTAGACCTCCTTTAAAAGGTTGTTGAATATTACAAAGTTTGAATTGTATACACGCTGTTCCGGCGGAAGCTCCGGATTGCGGACTTTGCGGATCAGATAGTCCACGGCGTCCGCACCGGTTCTTTCGATAGGCATATCCGCATAAATGAGTCCGGTATCCGCATACACTTCTTCATCCGGACGGTCGAAGCAGAAGAGCTGAATGTCGCGTCCGGGGATTCGGCCGGCCTGTTTGCAGGCGAAAAGAGTCCAGTCAAGCACGCCGATGAGGGGGAGGAACAGCGCATCCGGCTTGAAGTCCCGGATGAATGCGGTGATTTCATCCACGGCGGTCAGCGGGTTGAACGCGGGCTGGGCTACCTGCGGAATTCCGCCGTGTTCCGCGATTTCGTCCCGGAATCCGCGCAGACGCTCGGCATTTCCGTAGGAGCCGAAGTAGCTTCCGTTGACTGCGCCGATCCGCTTCATTCCGAATTTGCGGAGCAGACGAACCGCGCGTCTGGAATCCTCGTAGAAGTCAATGGAGAAATAGGATAATTTTTCCCAGATCCGGTTTATGGCGATGACAGGGAATCCGCGTCCGGCGAGTTCCTGAAGACGTTCTTTGGAAAGCCCGCCTACATCAATAAAGATAAATGCATCGAACGGGAATTGGTCTTTTTCTTTAAGCTGTTTCGGGTTGATGGTGACGAGGCGGCAGTTCTGTTCCGAAACGATGTTCTGAATTGCGGCGGTTATGGAGTAGGCGTAGGAGAACGGCGGCAGTTCAGGCATGGCGATGACGACGGGCTTTTCCGTGACGGGTTCGTTTCCGCAGACGAACGTTCCGATGCCCGGCTGACGCCGGATGAGTCCTTTCTGTTCGAGACAGTCGAGCACCTTCCGGATCGACGATCTGCTGAGAGCATAATGGCTGCAGAGTTCGTGTTCGGAGGGCATTTTATCTCCGGGCGCGATACGGCCTTCGCGAATTTGTGCGATCAGCTTTTCCGCCACAGGTTCAAAAAGACTTTTCCGTCCTGCCATTTTTTAATTTCCATACATTTGGTTGTACATGTTTGTTTTTAAATTATAGCACATTCTCCGGAAATGTCAACCCCCTGAAAAGAAAAAAGATGCGTGAAAATTTTCTGCGTGAGTTATCTTG
>ERZ1034880.311-NODE-311-length-15893-cov-3.544261_pt1 | contig 15893 bp, 11 predicted proteins | sample MGYA00520630_ERZ1034880 | MGnify/ENA primary metagenome ERZ1034880 (study PRJEB33766, sample SAMN09781725) | gut metagenome | biome: gut microbiome | host: Homo sapiens | place: Madagascar | study: EMG produced TPA metagenomics assembly of the PRJNA485056 data set...
GCTGTCTGTGTTTCGACTTCCGCTAAGAAACCGTTGAAGCCGACACTCAGATTCGGTTCGGATGGAGAATTCAAGATTCTTCAATTCACTGACACTCATCTGATTCCTTCCAATGAGACAACTCCGCTTGTCTGGGAGAACATCAGGAACGCCATCACAGCGGAAAAGCCCGACCTGATTATGCTGACCGGCGACCAAGTCTATGCCAAGCCTGCTCTTGAGAACTACAGGATCCTTCTTGACACACTCGACAAATTCGGTGTGCCTTACGGGATCGTCTTCGGCAACCATGACAAGGAGTTTGACCAGACCAACGCCGCACTTTTGAAAGATGCGATGACCAGACCGCTTTGCGTCGCCGGAGACACCCCGGGTCTGCACGGAGAAGGCAATTATTTCCTTGAGGTAAAGTCTCACTCAGCGGACACGACCGCCTCTGTCGTATGGTGCTTCGATACCGGAAGCGAATCGCCGCTTTCCAAGAAAGCCATCAAGAGCTATGACTACGACTACGCCCATTCTGACCAGGTGGAATGGTACGGCAAGACAAGCGGCACCATCACCTCAGCACACGGCGGAAAGCCGCTTCCTTCCGTGGCGTTCATGCATATTCCTCTCCCTGAATATGCCTACGCGTACAGAGAAGACCTGAACTTCAAGGCGTACGGCACCCACCGTGAGACAATCTGCTCCTCGCATTTCAACTCGGGCCTTTTCTGCAAGATGCTGGAATGCGGGGACGTGATGGCGGTCTTCTGCGGGCACGACCACGACAATGACTGCTCTGTCGGCTACTACGGCATCATGCTGGCCTACGGGCGGTACAGCGGCGCGGCGACAGTTTACAACAACATCGGAATGAACGGCAGCAGAGTCATCGTGCTCCATGAGGGCGAACGGAAACTCGATTCGTACATCCGCCTGCGTGACGGCTCGACAAAAGACCTGACACATTATCCTGAATATTACAGATAGACCTCCGGTCGCTGAGCTTGTCGAAGCTACCGGAAAACATACACAACCAAAACCAAAGAAAACCATTTAAACCAACAATATTATGAAAACTGTTTTGAAAGCGCTTTGCGCGGCTGGAGTGATGCTTTTAGGCACGGCATTACCGGCCGGGGCGCAGACATCCTCCGGGGATGTCAAAGGGTTCAAGTACGAAGCCAACCTGATGGTCGGTGTGATGCAGATGGCCTACGACAGCGATGAGTTTCCGTCTCGCCATTATTACAGGAAAGAGCTCAGTGATTTCTATGAGACATACACCGGAGATCCTGGCTTTTCAGCCTTCTACACAGCGGATTTCAATGTCTATCTCACCAAGTGGCTGAAAGTCGGAGCCAGCGCGGGTTATGCGAAGGCGTGGGCGAATGTATTCGACCCTCGGGGCAACAAGAAAATCGGAGATAAGACATTGAATGACTACTCTCTGCTGGGACAGGCGAAATTCACCTTCATCAACAGGCAGCTGTTCAGGATGTATGCCGGAATCGGAGCCGGTGCCTCTGTCTGGGCCGGAAAGGACTGCGGGGAATCATATTCCAAGATCCTCCCTGCCGTAGAGTGGATTCCGTTGGGCTTCCAATGGATGGATCACAAGATATACACGACTCTTGAGATTGTGGTTGGAACCAGAATGGCCGGAGTCAGAGGAGGATTAGGTTATAGATTCTAAACTTGAATATTATGAAAAGAATATTATCAATCGCGACAGTGATCGCGGCCGCCATTCTCGCGGTATCATCCTGCAGCAAGGCTGAGAAAGATTTTTCAGGAAGTGACGGAGATGTCACATACTCAATGGGACCTTATATGATGTGCATCGCCAACAACCTGATAGTTGACAACCTCAAGATTCTGGAGTACAAAATCAACGGCAAGGCCAACATCCAAAGCAAGACTTCTGTTATGACTCCGGATGACCCGTCATACAGAATGCCTGGAGTCAAGGTCGAAAAAGCGGCGGAAGACAGCACGTGGATCGTCTCCAACAAAGATCTGGAATATTGGTTCCTTGGCGATGATTCCTACCCTACCGACTACACGATCACAGCCAGGATGCTTCCTGGAGACTACAGTCATTTCCATAGCTGGAAAGTCACCATCGTAGGTGAAAGACGTGAGCAGAAAGGCTACTCCTGCAAATTCACCACTCCGGAAGCACCTCTATTCTACACAATCGGAGATTCCGGATACTCCTGGAGCAGTTGCAAGGGTAACTTGAATATGATTGTGTACAAAGACGGCAAGGCCATCGACTCGATCGTTATGACACTCCGTGGTGGCCTTGACGACTACCGTCTCATAAGAACTTACTGATCATCACACACGCACTTTCAACTGGAGAACGAATAAGACAAAGGCCGCGGCGGGTCAACACCCGAATCCGCGGCCTTTGTCATAATTATGTGGTTAAGTTTACTTTCTTAAAGTAGGGAGCCAAGTCTGGATGTGCTTGCCTTTCCAGCAGTCAACCGAAGAGTAGTCAACCATCTTGATGTCACCTTCGGTGGTAGGGACAAGGAACTGCATCCTGGTGCCTGGACGCTCGGCATCGACAATCTTTACCTTGACCTCGCCGTTGGCGTCAGCGACGATCCGGACAGGCTTGTTGTAGTCAGGGTCGATGTTCTCGTCACGAGCAAGAACCAGCGGTCCCCACTGCACGGCCTGGAAGTACTTGCCCTCAGGGTTTCGTCCGTTCTCGGAAGCCTTGATGAGTTTGGCCTTCATATCGAAGATGATATAGATGCTGTCACCGGCCTGCCACTTGCGCTCAAGATTGAGATACTTTCCGGCCTCTACCTTGCCGACATATTTGCCGTTGACAGCAACATAAGTCATCTCACTCCAGGAAGGGATATGCAGTTTCACGGTGAATTTTTCCTTCGCGGCAGGGTCAACGGAGATGCGCACCTCGTTCGCGCGAGGATATTCAGTGACTATTCCAAGCTTCACCTCGTTGCCTTTCGCTGTCTTGGCGGTCACGGTTCCGGCGTTGTAGAGGTTGATGACCGGACCTTCCTTTGACTGCATCGCGGCGATATACGGAAGATATGACAGTCCGCAAGGGCCGCTGAGGTTGCAGCAGGTCACAGGCTGGCCGTCGATGTTGGTTCCCCAACCGCTGTTGGTCACCTTCGCGTCGTTCAGAAGGTTAACGTAGCTGAAGCTCTTTCCGTCCGGCTTCATCGCGCCCAGAAGGCCGTTGTAGGCATATTTCTCAATGTAGTCAACCGCTGTAGGATCTCCTGTAAGACGAAGATACTGAGAGCAATATTTCATCCAGGTCACACCGACGCAGGTCTCCATCATCCTCTTGATGTCCGGATTGGTCTGCTCCACGGCCGTGTTGCTCCATCCCTCTCCGTTGAGTCTTGGCCAGTAGATGTCTGACCCTGCATTCCCGATGATGGTGATCTCATTGTCTTTCACATCGTTGAAGAAGTTGTCAAGGCATACCTTCCACCTCGGGTCACCGGTAGCACGATAATATTCAGCGAGTCCTTCCCATACTGAAGTCATCTCGTAAGCCTTCGGATAAGGCTTGCCGACCTCATAGAGATGTGTGCCCTCATAGACCTGCTGGAATATGTCACTTCCCTTGGACGCTCCTGAACGGATGATATATTCAGCGAAGTCGAGATATTCCTTCTTGCCTGTGATGAAGTAAAGTTTCACCATCGGTTCAAGGATTGACGAGGATTCGATCTTTGTCGAGCTCCAGCCAAGATCAGTGATGCTCTTCTTCGGAGCCGGTCCCACCTGGTCGATCACGCTCTTGGCCTCTTTCTCCAAAGCGGCAAGGACTCTCGGATCCTGCTCTACGTCAGTGTAGTACTGAAGCAGACCGAGCATCACGTACTTTCTCTCCCAGATGTCACCGTCACGGTTGCCTGGCTGGTCATCCACGGCGGTGCAGCTTATGCTGCCGTTGCTCTTTTCCGTGGCCATCAGCTTGTAAACGAGACTCTTGGTCAGTTCCTTGAGCTTAGGATCGCCGTTGTAGCGATAAAGCAGGGAATTCGTGCGGATGCACTTGCCCGGCATCTCGCCGAGAGCGAACTTTGGGCGCCCCTTGACAAAGTAGTCGATCACCTTGTCGTAAGGCATCACTCCGTTGACCCAATGGTCGATGGAGTTCTGGATGTCATCGGCGAAGTAGCCGTTGAATGTCACACTTCCAGCCGGAAGCGGCTCGATCACGTCGTTCACCTTCTTCAGGTTGTCCTGGGCGAAAGCTCCGGCGGATAACAGCAGGGCTGCTGCGAAAACGATTGCATTTTTCATTATAGTACCTATTGAATATTTCCAAAAGCCCACAAAGTTAACATTTTTCCGCACAACTTCCGATATTCGCGGAGAACGAAAAGAACAATATTCACTAAAAATCAATGAATATTCCGGCAAAACGGGTGCTGACTGCTGAAGATTACCCGCCACACAGGATGAACCGCAAGAAAGAATACTTCGGAAACCGCTTTTGCCGGAGATGAATTTTGTTCGTATATTTGTCCATAACCACCTCAATTTTGGTTTATGGTAAGGATATACTGCAAAAACACCGGAACATACAAAGAGTTCCTTGAAGGGACTCCCCTGCTGGACATCGCTCCTGCATTCGAGTTCGACAAGCCTTACGACATTCTGGCCGCGAAGGTGAACAACGTGGCTGAAGGTCTTAGATTCAGGGTTTTCCACAACCGTGACGTGGAGTTTCTGGACTACAGGACGTACATCGGACGCAACTTCTACAGCCGCTCGCTCTGCTTCCTTCTGTACAAGGCCACAAGGGACCTGTTCCCGGAAAGCCGTATGACTATCCGCAGACCGATCTCCAAGGGCTACTTCTGCTCGGTTTACAAGAACGACGGATCGTTTCTGACAGAAGAGGATGTGGAGGCGATCGGCGCGAGGATGAGGGAACTCGTGGACGAGAATATTCCGTTCAAACGCAAGGAACTCCAGATCGAGGAAGCCATCAAGATATTCAAGGAATCCGGCGACCTCGACAAGGTGAAGCTGCTGGAGACGTGCGGTGAGGTTTACATCACTTGCTACTCGCTTGGGGATGTGACTGATTATTACTATGATGAGCTGGTGCCGAGCACAGGCTATCTCAAAACATTCGGAGTGAAGCTCTGCCACGGTGGAATATTGCTTCGTGTCCCAGACCGTCATCATCCGGAGGATCTGGCGCCGCTGCACGAGCAGCCCAAGACATTCGAAGTGTTTGCGGAGACGCACAAATGGAACTGGATTATGGGGCTTTCCAATGTCGGTGACGTGAACGAGTCGATCCTCAAAGGCAACGCTTCCGACCTTATCCAGATCTCGGAAGCGCTGCAGGAGAAGAAGATAGTCCAGATCGCCGAGGAGATCGAGAGAAGGCACAACGACCCGGAGAATCCGGTGAAGCTGGTTCTCATCACAGGCCCGAGCAGCAGCGGAAAGAGCACGGTCTGCAAAAGACTGAGCGTCCAGCTGAAAGCCTGCGGACTGCACCCGATCTCGTTCTCGACCGATGACTATTTCGTCAACCGCGTTGACACGCCGAAACTTCCTGACGGATCCTACGACTTCGACAACTTCGACACCGTGGATCACGAATATCTCCAGAAAGATCTTGTCAAACTACTTGACGGAGAAGAGGTTGAAGTTCCCGAATATAACTTCGTGACCGGTCGCAGGGAGTTCAACGGCAAAAACCTCAAGCTGGGCGAAAGGTCCGTGCTGCTGATTGAAGGACTGCACGCGCTGAACCCTCGGCTGACCGAGAAGGTTCCGGACAAGGAGAAATTCAGGATATTCATAAATACGATAACTTCCATCTCGCTGGACTGCCACAACTGCATTCCGACAAGCGACAACCGTCTGCTGCGCCGGATCGTGAGGGATTACCTCAAGGGAGCGTTCACAGCCCGGGAGTCTATCGCTAACTGGCCGAACGTGCGCAGGGCCGAGGTAAAGTGGATCTATCCGTTCCAGGAGAACGCCGACGTGCTGTTCAACTCGGCCTATCTCGTGGAGTTCGCCGTGCTGCGCACCCACGCGGAGAGGATTCTCGCGACCGTGCCGAAGAACTGTCCGGAGTACAGCGAAGCGCACAGGCTGCTGAAATTCCTGCACTACTTCGTGCCGGTTTCAGACAAGGAGATCCCGCCGACATCTCTGCTCCGTGGATTCATCGGAGGGGGAAGCTATTGACATTGAACCGCTTGCCACCTTCGCCGGAGACTTCCTCGGCAAAGGAGGCCGAGACGGCGTTAACATATTCATAAAAAACAATTTAAACATCTAGCAACGAAATGGCGGACGAAAAGATAATTTTCTCGATGAACGGTGTGGGCAAGGTCCTCCCGCACAACAACAAGGTTATTCTCAAGGACATCTACCTCTCATTCTTCTACGGAGCGAAGATCGGCATCATCGGTCTGAACGGATCCGGTAAATCGACCCTGATGAAGATCATCGCCGGTGTGGAGAAATCCTACCGCGGCGAGGTGGTCTGGGCTCCGGGATATTCAGTGGGCTACCTTGAGCAGGAGCCGCAGATGGATCCGGACAAGACCGTGCTGGAAGTCGTGCAGGAAGGTGTTCAAGAGGTGATGGATGTCCTCAATGAATATAACGAGATCTCCCTCAAGTTTATGGAGCCGATGGATGACGACCAGATGAACGCCCTCATAGAGCGTCAGGGTGAGTTGTCCGAAAAGATCGAGCATCTCGGCGGCTGGGAGATCGATGCCAAGCTCGAAAGGGCGATGGACGCGCTGAACTGTCCTCCGCCTGACGCAAAGATCTCCACGCTTTCCGGTGGTGAGCGCCGCCGCGTGGCCCTTTGCCGTCTGCTTCTCCGTGAGCCGGACGTACTGCTCCTTGACGAGCCTACCAACCACCTCGACACTGAGAGCATCCAGTGGCTTGAGGCCCACCTTAGGCAGTACAAGGGCACGGTCATAGCCGTGACACACGACCGTTACTTCCTCGACAACGTGGCCGGCTGGATCCTTGAGCTGGACAGAGGAGAGGGCATTCCGTGGAAAGGCAACTACAGTTCCTGGCTTGAGCAGAAGACCAAGAGGCTTGAGATGGAGGAGAAGCAGGAAAGCAAGAGGCGCAAGACCCTCCAGCACGAGTTGGAGTGGGTGCGGATGGCTCCTAAGGCCCGTCAGGCCAAGCAGAAAGCCCGTCTTGGAGCCTACGAGAAACTGGCATCGGCCGACTCAAAGGAGAAGGAGGCAAATCTGGAAATATACATTCCTAACGGACCGCGCCTCGGTAACAAGGTCATCGAGTTCAAGGACGTGTCCAAGGCCTACGGGGACAAGATTCTCTTCGAGCATCTTTCGTTCGCGCTTCCGCCTGCGGGAATCGTGGGCGTGATCGGCCCTAACGGAGCCGGCAAGACCACGCTGTTCAGGCTCATTATGGGCATCGAGAAACCGGACACAGGCTCCATCGACATCGGAGAGACCGTGAAGATCTCCTACGTGGACCAGCAGCACAAGAGCATCGATCCTGACAAGACCGTGTTCGAGACCATAGCCGGCAACTCCGAGTGGGTAAGGCTCGGCAACAAGGACATCAACGCCCGCGCCTGGGTGTCAAGGTTCAATTTCAGCGGTTCCGACCAGGAGAAACTCTGCGGAGTGCTCTCCGGAGGTGAGAGGAACAGGCTTCACCTCGCTCTGACTCTCAAGGACGAGGGCAACGTGCTGCTTCTCGACGAGCCTACGAACGATGTTGACGTGAACACGATCCGTGCCCTGGAGGACGGTCTGGAGAACTTCGCCGGATGCGCCGTAGTGATCAGCCACGACCGCTGGTTCCTTGACAGGATCGCCACCCACATCCTCGCCTATGAGGGCGACTCCAACGTGGTGTTCTTCGAGGGCAACTACGCCGAGTACGAGGAGAACCGCAAGGCCCGTCTCGGCAACACAGAGCCTAAGAGGTTCAAATACAAGAAATTGATGGAATAGTTTTTGCAGGATTCAGGTGCAGGTGCGCCGCGGTGGCGCGCCATAATGTTGCACTAAAACTATAACTGTTATGGCAAGTGACTCAAAAAAGTACGAATGCCTGCGCTGTGGCTGGATCTATGACCCGGCCGAGGGCGATCCTGACGGTGGCATAAAGCCCGGAACCCCGTTCAAAGACATCCCTAAGGACTGGAAATGCCCGGTCTGCGGAGCCTCGAAATCCGATTTCTCCGAATATTCGGAATAAGCGTTCCGCCGGACCGAATGAATAAAGAGAAGAGGCAGGCTTCAAGTCGGCCTCTTCTCTTTTTGGAAAGGTAATTAACCGAAAAAGAGCCGGTTCGGATCACTCCCAGCCGGCTCTTTCATATTCATCAATATTATTATTTGTCCCTTACGCAGCGGACCTGAAGGCCTTGGTTCTGGTCAACGCCATTGTCAGTAACTTTCGCTTCTGCCGTTTCAGACGTAAAGTACCAGAGCAAGAACTTACCATATCCGGCCTTTGCTCCCGTATCACCAGTCCAGACAAAAATTCTATTTGCCATAAGCACACTGGCCCCCGTCTTGGATAATTGGCCTGACGCAGCTAAGAATACATTCTGTTCTCCGTCAGAACACATTCTATAGGATTCAGACTTCCACTCCTTGCTGCCTCCCTTAGTCAGATTCAGGAACTCTTCAGTAGTAGGCATCCTCCATGTATTGGCAGGAAGGACCAAAGAGCAAGGATCAACCTCGTTAGGCTTGATGTCCGCATACGCAATTGCAGTTTCTTCCGGGCCATAAGCCTTACCGGAATATTTGAGCGAACTTTTCATTTCCTGTCCAAGGTCTATACCATAGCGGCTCTTCCACTTGAAGAACATTCCGACCTCCTTAGGCCCGGCGAATGTGTAGGCTCCATCCTTGACGGTCAGGTAACCAGGACTCCAAATCACAGAGAATCCCTCCGGCTTGGGAGCTGCGGCCTGAACCACGGTCTTGCCAGTGTTTTCACCGTTTACATAAATGGAAAGTACACGTTCGTCCGTGTTGCTTGTGTTCTCAGGAATAGCGAAATATACAACCGGATCAGACTTTGAGGCACTCTCTGTCATCGACAAACCGTCATTGCTCTTAACCTCGACAGGGACATCACTAAGATCCGTGTCAACATTGACTGTAAGATAGAACGCGGTGTGATCGTGCTTGGCAGGTGAGTGACCGGCATAGAAAGCATAGTTAGCGATAGCCGGCTGGACAAATGACTTTCCGGTGTACTTGCCGTTGATGAATATCTTCCAAGTCTTGTCGTGTTTGCTCGTGTTCGCCTCCATATTCTTAAACGTCACTGTCGTGACCTTCGGTGTGCAGCTTATCTCGGACACATCACCTACATCAGACAAAAGCTCAACCTTGTAAAGAGCGAATTCGCCAGGATCTGTGACAACCTCAAGATTAAACTCCTTGTAACTGTCAAGAGTCTTCGGGGAATATGACACAAGACTCGGCTGCTTGATGTTCTTCACGCAGCGCACCGACGCCAGATTCGTGTTGGACAGGTCGTAGTAGATCATTGAATATTCATCACTTATCACATAAATCGAACGGTCACCCTCGTAGCTCTCTCCATCAAGCCAGTAAGCGCCATAGGAATTCTTCATCGAGATCGTCCCGTCCGTCTTGGACATCGTCCCGGCAAAAGGCAGGAAGAAATCACAGTTCTTGAAGCCCATACCTTTAACCCCATTCTGACTGTGCTCATTGTCAAGATCCTCTTGATAGTAAAGGTAATAAGCCTCCTCGTAGGTAGGAAGCCTGAGCCCCGGACCGACTTTCGCGCAAGGATCATCGGCCGGATCATTCTCCGGAATCGCTGCAAGATCAATCTTGACGCGGGACGGAGTGTAAGCCAGACCGTCATAGGTGTCCGGCTCTGAGCTAACACCATAACTGCTACCTTTCTTGAAGTACAGTCCAGCGTCGGACATATTCTCGGCTATCGCGAACTTGCCGTCCTTCAGGATGATGTTGCCTTTAGCCCAGTAGAAATCCTCGATCAGCACAAGAGCCGCGTCCTGAGTGGCGGAAGCGACCTCCTTCCAGACAACATCAGTGGAAGGCTCATCATCATAGTTCTCCGGAGCCGGGGTGAACGCGGCCTCGACCGTGATTGTCCTGGAGTTCTCGGTGTAGTTGGCCGGAACGGAAATCTCAACCGCATCGGTCTTGGACGTGATCTCAACAGGCTCACCGGTAGCGTCACCGACATTCACCCTGTACTTCCATGCAAGGTAAACAGGTTCGCTTGCCTTTGTCAGTTTCACGGTGTCAGCCTTGAACGAGAACTTGAAGGTTCCGCCATTGAATGAGATCGTCTCAGGGAAATCCGATTTTTCATAAGACGTGTGGACATATTCCACGCTGACTTCCTCCTTCCCGCAGGAGAGCAGCAACGCTGACAACGCCGTGGCCGCCAGCAAAGACATAACTTTTCTACTCATCAGTTAGTTCGTTAATATTCAACAGGCACAAATATAGTCATTTTCAGAATATACCAAATTTCGGCTTAACTATTGAATAATCACAAATATTCGTTAAATTGTGCAAAATATTCATGAATATGAGAAAGACGATTACAATTGTTGCGATTGCGATGCTGACGCTTGGCATTTCATTATCCGCAGGGGCGCAGAACAAAAACAGATCAGCGGCCCAGGAAGCTCAGGAGCTGGAGAAGATCAAACGTGAGACCACCATCCTCAAAGAGGGCGACAAGGCGGCCGACTTCACCGGGAAGAAGTTCGCTGACGGCTCGTTCAAACTGGCAGATCAGAAGGGCAAGGTCGTAATGCTGCTTTTCTGGGGCAGCTGGTGTCCTCCTTGCAGGCACGAACTGAGACCAGAGAACCTTCCGGCCACCCTCAAGGAATTCAACGGCAATCCTGATTTCGTATTCCAGCCGATCGCCTACAAGGACACGAAGGCGAGTCTTGAGAAGTTTTTCGCCGGCGAGGAAGGCAAGACAATCTATTCATACCTCAAGCCGCTGACGCTGGTCGATGAGGACAAGGGCATATTCGAGCTTTACGCGAAGTCGGGGGTTCCGCGCTGCGTGATCATCGGCAAGAACGGCATCATCGCTTACGTAGGGCTTGGGTCTTCTGAGGAAGGTCTCAAGGAGGTCGCAAAGACGCTTCGCAGGGAACTGGCGAAGTGACCTCACTTATAGAACGGCGATAGATCGGGCGACAGTGTAGCCCATTGACCAGGCGGCTTGCAGATTGAAGCCGCCTGTTATCGCGTCCACGTCAAGGACTTCTCCGGCAAAATAGAGGCCAGGATGGTTCTTGGACTCAAGGGTATTGAGGTTGATGTTGGAAAGGGCGACTCCGCCACAGGTGACGAACTCCTCCTTGAAGCGGCTTTTGCCACGGATCTGGTACTCGTCATTGATCAACATATTCACAAGACGGTTCATTCCTTTGGATCCCAGTTCGGCCCAGCGGGCATCCTCACGGATTCCACACTTGGTGGCCAAGTAGGTCCATAGTCTTGACGGCAGTTCGGACGGATGGGTGTTGAGAATCTGTTTCTGAGGATTGTCTTTTGAAAGGGCAATGATTCTGTCACGGACATCCTGCTCGCCCGCGTCACCGAACCAGTTCACGGTGAGTGTGGCGGAATATTCATTTTCAGCGAGATAGCGGGCGGCATAAGAGGAGAGTTTCAGGATCGCGGGGCCGCTCATTCCCCAATGGGTGATAAGGAGCGGGCCGGCGGCCTTGAATTTCGTGCCGACCAGGGATGTGCCGGCGTTCTCTACCACAGTGCCCATCAGTTCACGTACAGGGCTGGCGGGGAGGTTGAAGGTGAAAAGGGACGGAACAGGTGGGACGATTTCAAGATCAAGGCCGTCAAGCATTCCGAGGCCGGAAAGTTTCGGGCTGCCGCCGGTGGTGACGACCACGATGTCGGCCTGAAAACTTCGATCATCCGGTCGCTGAGCCTGCCGAGGCGACTGCCTTTCGGAAAACTCATCAACAGAGAGTATGTAAGCACCTTCCGGGCACGGGAATATTCCTGTGATCTTATGTCTGGTGTGAAGTGTAACACCGGCTTGTCGCATCCTTGTCAGCAAGGTGTTAACGATTTCCATAGCGTCCTGCGAGGCCGGGAAGACACAATGGTCTTCCTGAAGCGTCAGCTTCACTCCTTCGTTCTCGAACCATTGCCAAGCGCTTCGCTGATCAAAGGTACGGAAGAGTCGCTTCATAAGTTTGTCTCCACGCGGGTAAGCGGCTGAAAGCGAAGATATTCCCCCAAAGGAATTTGTAAGGTTGCACCGTCCTCCCCCAGTGATCGCCACCTTCGCCAAAGCCTTCGTCCCCGCCTCGAACACCTCCACCGAAGCGGAAGGCATCCTCCGTTTCAACTCAATGGCGCAGAAACACCCCGCCGCCCCGGCACCTACAATCGCAACTTTCATATTGCAAAACTACACAAAATCCTTTGATTTTGATAAATGAATATAAATGTAGAACGAATCGATCGGAGCGGAGCGACGCAAGGGGTCTGGGGAATACGGTCCCCAGTGCCCCCACCGGGGGCTGTCACGTAGTGACTGGGGGGTGAAAAAAAGCGCACGCAGTGCGGAGCGACGCAAGGGGTCTGGGGAATACGGTCCCCAGTGCCCCACCGGGGCTGTCCCGAAGGGACTGGGGGTAGAAGGTATATTATATGGCAAAATGAATTTTGCCATATAACATTTAGTGGATATCTTTGTCAAGATTTATGGCATCAGGACAGAAAGACATACTCCTCGGGATGATCCGCCAGGGACTTCCGATGACACTCGGGCAGCAGATTCGGCTAACGATTCTGCTGAGTCTGCCTGCCATCGCCGCCCAGATCTCATCCGTACTGATGCAGTACATCGACGCCGGAATGGTCGGCCAACTTGGCGCGAACCAATCAGCGTCAATAGGTCTGGTCGCCACAACGACCTGGATAATGGGCGGATTCCAGTCCGGAGCCAGCTCGGGATTCTCAGTTCAGATCGCACACCTTTGCGGAGCGCAGGATTTCAAGGGGGCCAGAGCCGTGATGAGGCAAGGACTATCCACCGTGTTCATCATCGGCCTGGTTCTCGCCATTATAGGCGTGAGCATCAGCGGAGCGCTCCCCCACTGGCTCGGCGGAACACCGGAGATCAACAAGGACGCCTCGGAATATTTCCTTATATATTCAGCGTTCATTCCGATAGGCGCTGTCGGCTGGGCGGCGAATTCAATGCTCCAGGCCAGTGGGAATATGAAGATCCCGAGTCTTATGTACACCGGAATGTGCGCCCTTGACGTGGTGTTCAACTACATATTCATTTACGCCTGTGATATGGGAGTTGCAGGTGCGGCGTTGGGAACCGGTGCGGCTCAGGTCGTCACCTCCATATTCGTGATCTGGTATATTCTCAGACGATCCAAGGAATTGAATATCAAAGGAGAACAAGGCACGTTCGTTCCTCGGCGCAAGACTGTGCGCAACGCCTGGGGCATCACGGCGCCGATGTGGCTTCAGAACATAATAATGAGAGGCTCGCACATTATGAGCACCATCATCGTGGCACCGCTCGGGCCTATCTCCATTGCGGCCAACTCGCTGGCTATCATCGCTGAAAGCTTCTGTTACATGCCAGGATACGGTATAGAGGAGGCCGCCACAACGCTTGTCGGCCAGAGTCTCGGGGCGAAACGCAAGGAAGTCGCCAAGCGGTTCTCGCAGATCACGATGATGATGGCCGCGGGCATTATGACCCTGCTGGGTGCCTTGATGTTCATATTCGCGACAGATCTGATGATGCTTCTGAGCTCGGATCCGGATGTCATCGCGTTGGGAGCCAAGGTGCTGAGAATCGAGGCATTCGCCGAGACTCTGTACGCATTCTCGATCGCCGGCTACGGTTCCTGCGTCGGCGGAGGCGACACGCTCGTGCCGAGCGTGATGAACTTCGGAAGCATGTGGGTGATACGCATCGGACTGGCACTGATTTTGACACCTCGGATGGGACTCGTCGGCTATTGGGTGGCGATGTGCATCGAGCTGAATGTCCGCGGATTGCTGTTCTACTGGAGACTGCGCGGCGAGAAATGGATGAAACTAAAGATCACTTGAGAATATGGAAAAGATCATCAACCAGGAATTCGGCGGAGAGAGACCGCTCTACTGCAGACACGACCTTTATCTTGAGAATGTGAAGATCCACGCCGGGGAATCGGCGCTGAAAGAGACCGGCAACATCACAGCCGTACACTGCCAGTTCGAGGGCAAGTACCCGTTCTGGGAGTGTGACGGATTCGTCATCAAAGACAGCCTGCTGACTGTGGGCGCACGCTCAGGATTATGGTATTCAAGGAATTGCGAGATTTACGACACTATCATCGACGCACCGAAGACCTTCCGCCGGATGGACGGGATCAAGTTGAAGAATGTCCAGATTCCGGGAGGAACGGAGACGTTCTGGGACTGCAAGAACATCGAGGTCGAGGATTCGGTGATCGACCGGGCCGACTATGTGTTTATGCACTGCGAGAATGTCAAGTTGACCAACGTCAAGCTGAACGGCAACTACAGTTTCCAATACGCCAAGAACGTGGAGATCCGTAACTGCGTCCTGAACTCCAAGGATTCCTTCTGGGAAGCCGAGAACGTCACCGTCATCGATTCTGTGATTAATGGTGAATATCTTGCCTGGTACTCGAAGAACCTCCGCCTCGTCCGCTGCCACATCACCGAGACCCAGCCTCTGTGCTACTGCGACGACCTCGTACTGGAGGACTGCACAATGGGCGCTGACGCTGATCTGGCTTTTGAATATTCCTCCGTCCAGGCCACCGTGAAAGGCCACGTCCCTTCCATCAAGAACCCTCGCACCGGCTTTATCCGCTACGGCTCCGTCGGCGAGATCATCCTTGACGAGAACATCAAGGCCCCTGGCGACTGCAAATTGGAATCACTGCGGTAAGTGCATTGTTGTGTAGGTGTGTAGGTGTATGCGCGGGTGTTTGTACGTACGCATCTCTCTGCGCGCCACTCTTGCAATACACCCAATCCTTCCGCCTGAAGGGACATCGCAAGCCCCACTCCTTCCAACCATAGGAATGGCTACGAGATATAAGGTTTGTTTAGGCCAGAATGGAATGTTGCAAGCCAAACTGAATATTTCAGATTAAGGGATATATATTTCCCGATAACCTTCATCAGACAAACGACGGTGGCATTTTATGGAGAAATTGCCGCCGTCGTATGTGTTTCTGACTTCGACTGAAGCGATACTGCCTGTTTTCGCGAATCTGGTAGTCTAGCTTACATTGTAGAAATGCAGTCTTTTAATGTGCAGAATCAATAAAATGTCCGGTGACAAGCCTACTGACCGGACAGCCCTGAAACGTATAAATATATAGCAGTTGACTAACGTGGTATGCAAGCAGTCGCCAAGCAGTTGTATACGTGCTGGCGTCACCCACATTTTGTGAATATGGCGGCACGCAGACCAACCCTGAGAACGACGGGAGGCCTGTGGATATGCCGCCTATGGTTTCTGCATCCATAGGTGGCATACGGCCGTGCCTCACAATGGTGTTGAAGTATGATAGTATGCCACTGTTTTGCAAAATGGCGATACATACGTCCTTTGAAAAGGTTACTATGTTCGGAAGGCCGCCGGATAAGGCCGCCAGATGTTGCGTGTCGTTGACAGATAACCACGCCGTCCGTCAGCCTTGATTTGAATGTTGGCTTGGGACTGCAATGGTCAGCCGTGCCTTACATTATGACGAGACGCCGAGCGCTGGATTTCACGACTGACAGGAAAGGAGGGCAAATGCGGTCAAGTTCCAATGTTGGAGAAACCTGAGCCTATCA
>ERZ1034880.313-NODE-313-length-15846-cov-5.537711_pt1 | contig 15846 bp, 10 predicted proteins | sample MGYA00520630_ERZ1034880 | MGnify/ENA primary metagenome ERZ1034880 (study PRJEB33766, sample SAMN09781725) | gut metagenome | biome: gut microbiome | host: Homo sapiens | place: Madagascar | study: EMG produced TPA metagenomics assembly of the PRJNA485056 data set...
AAGATGATGAGCCCTTCGCTGTCCTTGTCGAGGCGTCCGGCGGAGAAGAGGCGGACGGGCTTGCGGAGAGTGATGAGGTCAATCGCTTTTTTCTTTGCGTGGGGATCATCGTTGGTGCAGACGTATCCGCGCGGCTTGTTGAGCATGATGTAGACGTGCTCGGGAGCCGCGTCGAGCGAGGAGCCGGAGACGCGGATCTTGTCCGACGGCGAAACGAGAGTCGCGGGGTTGGTTTCGACCTTCCCGTTGACGGTCACTTCGCCGTTCTTGATGAGCTCGGCGGCTTTGCGTCTGGACGCGGCGCCCGCGGTGGCGAGACGCTTGGTCAGATTCATTGTGTTCTTATCCTGCTGTTCCATAACAAAACCGCCTTCCGGTTATCAGACGTTGATGGCGTCCATTTTGACGTTTTCATAGCTTGCGAGACGCGCTTTGAGCGGCTCGAAGACGTTCTTGAGGAAGTCGTCGACCTGCTGCGGAGCGCGTCCGACGAACTGCGACGGAGCGAGAATCTCGTGGAATTTCGGCGAGACTTTTGCGAACAGCGGATCGGCGGCAAGGCGCTCAATGAGGTCATTGGAAGCGCCCTCGGCCTTGACGCGGCGTCCGGCGTCCATCGAGTGCTGACGAATCGCTTCGTGGAGTTCCTGACGGTTTCCGCCTGCGCTGACGGCGGCCATGAGGATGTTTTCGGTTGCCATGAAGGGGAGTTCCGCCATGACGTGCTTTTCGATGACCTTCGGCCAAACCTGCATTCCGTTCGCCACATTTGCGACGAGGGAGAGGATGATGTCTGCCGCGAGGAAGGATTCGGGCAGGGAGAGCCGGCGGTTCGCGGAGTCGTCGAGCGTGCGTTCAAACCACTGCACAGAGTGAGTCTGCGCGGCGTTGAGCGGCAGGTTCATGAGATACCGGGAGAGCGCGCAGATTCGTTCGGAGCGCATGGGGTTGCGCTTGTACGCCATTGCGCTGGAACCGACCTGGTGTTTCTCGAACGGCTCTTCGATTTCCTTGAGGTTTGCGAGCAGGCGGATGTCGCCGGCGAATTTGTATGCGGACTGTGCGATTCCGGAGAGCGCGGAGAGTACGAAGTAGTCGATCTTGCGTGAATAGGTCTGACCGGAGAGCGCGACGGTTTTGTTGAAGCCCATTTTTTCGGCAACGAGGCGGTCGAGCTGGCGGATTTTCTCATGGTCGCCGTGGAAGAGTTCCATGAAGCTGGCCTGCGTTCCTGTGGTTCCCTTGACGCCGCGCATGGGGATGCGTTCGATCTCCTCTTCGATCCGCTCGATGTCGAATGTGAAGTCCTGGAGGTAGAGCGCGAAGCGTTTGCCGACGGTCGTGAGCTGTGCGGGCTGATAGTGAGTGAAGCCGAGAGTCGGCATGTTTTTGTATTTTTCAGCGTTTGCGGCGAGGATTTCGGCGACTTTGAGGAGTTTGCCGAGGATGAGTTTGAGACCGTCGCGCATCTGAATGATTTCGGTGTTGTCGGTGACGAAACAGCTGGTTGCGCCGAGGTGGATGATGGGCATTGCCGCAGGGCACTGTGCGCCGAAGACATGGATATGACTCATGACGTCATGGCGGAGTTCGGCTTCTTTTTTTGCGACGGCTTCGAAGTCGATGTCATCGAGATGAGCCTTCATCTGGTCGATCTGTTCCTGGGAGATATTGAGTCCGAGCTGTTTTTCGGATTCTGCGAGAGCGAGCCAAAGTCTTCTCCAGGTGGAGTGTTTGCGTTGTGGTGACCAGTTGTAGCTCATTTCCGCGCCGGCATAGCGGTCGGTGAGCGGGCTTTTGTAAGTGTTGTAGCCGTCCATGAGAGAATCTCCTCCGATTGTTTGATTTCAGCAAGCGGAAATATAGCACGCGGTTGGTGAAATTTCAATTCGGGAACGCGTGAATGTTCCAAGGTGTGTTTAACTTTACAACGCACATGGTTGAAATGAAACTGACCGAAGCAACAACTCAAGAGGAAGTAAAAGCTGCACTGGCTGAAATTTATCCAGACCGGATTGAGTTTGAACCGGGGAAGTTCGCTCAATTTGATCCTTCGATTGCTGACGCTCGGAGAAAAAGAGTTCCGGGTGATCGTGGATTATCACCGGAAAAAAGGATGCAAAATCCCGATTGATTCGCGCCATTTCATATCGCATCTGGCGACGAAGCTGAGGCGCGACGAATCGGAGATTCTGAAACAGCTTCCGGACCTTGCGGTTCCGGCGGCGGTGCTCGTGGCGGGCACGACTGAGTACGAGGACGCGGGAGCGCAACATAGGGGTTATCCTTGTCAGCAGTTTTTCATGCGCGCCGGAAGAGGCGCAGGCAAGCTACGGCCGGTTGGAAGCGGTCTGCTGACGGAGCGGAGAACATTCCGGACGCGGCGCGTCAGGAGGCAGCCGCACGCGGGCTTGACGTCCGCGGCGTTGATGCGGTTATAATCGGGAACACGTGTTATGTCAACGCGGCGAAACTGCGTCCTTCGGATGTGCCGAAACGCGTATTGGAGGAGGTCGCCGGGCATCGCGGAATCCGTGCGGTTTTCGGTGATCAGTATGATTCCATGCTGGACGGAGTGTATCGCGATTTCTTTGAGACGGAGGAATTCCGGGAAGTCGTTCAGCGGTATTTTCGCGGGCGGGAACTTGAAAGCGTGGATGATCAGCGTTATGCGACGGAAGAGTTTCTTGCGCACAATGCACGGATGCGTCCGGAGCTGAAACCTACATGGTGGAAAAGCTTCCTTGAGCGTGTAAAAATGGCGTTGCGGAAACTGCCGGGCTTTCACAATCTGCGGTTCACCGACCGGGAACTTGAACGGATTCTTATTCGCGGAATTGGAGCCGTGAGAAAAGAGAAGAGTGAAGAAGGCGGGGCGCGTTTTTCGATCATCGGGGAAGAGGGCGCGGGACGGGGACGCGAAGCGGAAAAGCGGATGTACTATCAGATTCCGTTTTCTGAAGGATTGGCGCGCGTCGTCGATCCGGCGCAGAAAGATAAGCGTGAGCCGGTGTTTGTCTGTACAACGCCGGAAATAATGCGGAAGATTGGTTTTACGGCGCTTCCGATCATGATGAATGCAAGACATTTGCGTTTGAATTACTATACGGCGGAGGAGTTCAGAGAGCATTACGGGAATCTTCATAAAGAGGATCATGCGCATGGTCTGCATGAAACGCTGAAAATTCTTCCGAAAGTTTTGGAACATCCTCTTGCAATACTCGTAAATAAAACTCCAAATGCAACTCCCGGGTCTATCGTCTGCATAACAGATGTGAATGTCGGAGGAAAAAAGATTGTTGTGCCTCTGCTTATTGAAACGGTAAGCGGAGCGGACAAACATCGTATAGACTCTCACTTGGTTCTTACAGTGTACGATTCTGACAACTGGGTGGATACATTTTTGAAACCTGCGTTGGAAGAAGAAAAGAAGAAAAGAGTTGGAATCTTTTATTTTGACAAAGAAAAAGCCAAACGGTACAGCGCCGGGAGCAAGAACCCCGGGGGTATACCATCTGGCGTTGTCCATACTATACACGATGAATGGTCTCCTGTCAAGGGCGAATTCAAAAAACAGACGGAAACTCTGCAGTTCAAGGAGTGGTTCGGGAAATCCAAAGTGGTTGACGAGGAGGGAAAACCGCTGGTTGTGTATCACGGATCAACGGCGGATTTTACGGAGTTCAGTTATAAATTTGCCAACCGGAACGGACAGGCTGACGGGCGCGGATTCTACTTTACCGATAACAGGAGTTTTGCGGAAGGTTATCAAAATAAAGATGGAAAACTTTTTGAAGTTTATCTCTCTATCCAGAAGCCGTTGAATCCGGATAAACTTACCATTACAAAAGCAGAGTTGCGCAAAATACTGGATGCGATTGATCCATCCGGTGATTATATGACAAACTATGCCGAAGATGATCGCGGGTATCCCGGCGCGGCATGGCGGGCAAAAGCATTGAACAGCACGGTAAATGCAATCTATGACAGCAGCGAAAACAACGCAGATATATTGGCGGAGCTTTACGGTTCCTTTGGCGGCGGTGAAGTTCTGGCAGAAGTACGCAAGGTTTCCGGCTATGACGGTTTTATAAAAAAAGACCAGAACGGTAATATGATTTACATTGCCTTTGAGCCGGGACAAATCAAGTCTGCCACGGACAATATTGGAACGTATGACCGGAATAATCCGGATATCCGTTTTTCGATCATCGGGGAAGAGGGCGCGGGACGGGGACGCGAAGCGGAGGCGCGGATGAGCGACCTGCGGATTGCGCGCGAGATGGAAACCGCGGGAAAAGATGCGAAGACGATCAAGCGTGCGACCGGCTGGGAGCGCGGCGGAGACGGGAAGTGGAGAATGGAGATTCCCGATTTGAAAATCAAACGGGAAGAAACGCTTCCGGACGGAACGACGTATGCAAAGTCGGAGTTCAGCCTTAAGTTCCATGACGGCGCGCTTGGCGAATATGCGGATGCGCCGGAATTGTTTGAAGCGTATCCGGAACTCCGGAACATCCGGCTCGCGATCCGTCCGGCGGAGATGAGCGATACCGGATTCTCTTACGGGTATTTCGACAAAAGCAGAAACATGATTGTCGTTTATTCGGACGTTTCGCATGCGGAAGAGTTTCTTGTGCATGAGGTTCAGCATGCGATTCAGGCTCTGGAGGGATTCTCCGGGGGCGGAGACGGGCGAACGGGTGCGGAATACCGGAAGCTCGCGGGCGAAGTCGAAGCATACAATGCGGCAAAGCGGCGCAAAATGACGGCGGAGGAGAAGCGGGAAAGTCTGCTGGAAGAGACTGCCGACGTTGCGGAGGAAGACAAAATTTATCTGAACGGGGCGGACGGGCTGGAGCATTCGTTTCCCTATGCGGATCGGTATACTCTTGAGAATGCGAAGGCGTCGAAAGAGGGATACCGTGTTGAGCGGGTGAACGAGAATGCGGGGCGTGATCTGACCGAAGCGCAAGGGGTGGTGTGCGAGGTCAATCAGGTGTTCAATCCGGAAGAGGCGCCGGAGGGGCAGTTTATCGGCTGGATGGCAAAAAAGGTTAAGGCGTATGAAAAGGCACATTCGCTGGTAGGAACATACGATACGCCTGCGCTCGGGAAAAATGTTGAAGTCAGGAAATCAACGATACGTTCGATCAGTAATCATGGCGGACCTGATGAAAAATTCAACCTTTATCCAGCAGTACCGGATATGCTGCACAATGCTGTGTTGATTCAGAGCGAAGCCAATATTGATGAGAATACTCAAGCGATCCGGTCGTACAGTCATATTCTTGCGTCAAAGGTGCGGTATGGCGAAAAACGTTTTGTTGCAATTATGGTTATCCATGAGAGCGATAAAATCTGCTACTACGATTATTCCATTCTTCTTATTGATAACGGGGCTTTGCAGATGCCGGAAGAATGGAGGACGGGAAAAAAGAAGGCAGCGGAGAACGGGAGTCCCGCAACAGCCGGCCCAAGCTCTCACACTGCCCAAGTGCTTAAAGTAGCACGGGAAGCGCTGTTGTCAAGCGGCTTTGACACGAAAAGCGAAAAAAATCTGCGTTTTTCGATTGAACAGTATTCGGATGCGGACTGGTCGGACATGGTGACGTACATGAAAGCAAAGGTCGGGGATGTGTTGAATCATCCGGATTCGGATTACCGGCGGATGCTGGAAGAGGCTGGGATGCGCTGTTATTCGGATGCGGACGCGCATGCGTGCGCAGTCGAGGCGATGCAGCAGAACGAGCGGGAAATCCGTGAGCGAGGCAAACAGCGGCGCGACAAATGGATTTACGAGAACGAGCTTCTGTACCGTCTGGTGGTGGATTTTGCGGGGGCGTCTTTGAGATGTTTTTCGCGGAGTGCTTTGTAGTCGGCGAGGGCTTTTCCGGTGCGTTTTCCGGGGTTGAATTCGGACCATCTTCGCCAATCGGGGGAGATGAAGGATCCGGAGAAGTCTTCGCCGGCGAACCGTGTGGCGGGTCTGAGGGTGAAACCGAAGCGGAGGTTGAGACCGCCGAGGGCGTCAGCGATCCAGTGCCATTCCTGGACATTGTCATAGAGCCATCGGTCGATTTCGACCTGTTCTTTTTCGGCTGCTTCCTTCTGGAATTTCTGGCGGAGTTTCTTTTTGTATTCGCTTTCTTCGATGGGTTCGGTGGAGAACGGTTCTGCGCCGGAGTCGATGCGTTCGTCTTCTTCGATGATCTGTTCGATTTCATAGAGTTCGGATTTTTTGCGACGTTTTTCGCGGTATGCGGAGAGGAGACCTTCGCGCTTGAGGTCGGCGTAGTGAGAGACGACCATATCGGGGGAGACTTCCTTTCCGGTTTTTTCGGTGAGGAATTTTGCGGCTTCTTCGGCGGGGATGGAGGAGGCGGCGCGGGCTTTTTCGGTTTTGCGGTGATCGATCCAGGTTCCGGTGAAGGGTTCGTGAGAGCCGTCGTATTTGGGACCGGGGTTGATCTTGAAGTTTTCGCCGTATTTCCCCATAAGAAGTTTGGTCCATTCATCGGCGTTATTGATTGCGTTGCGTTCGCGTTCGTGACGGGCTTTGAGTGCGCGTTCGCGCTTCATTTTGACGGCGAGTGCGGCGGAGTAGCGGAGGAGTTCTTCATCGTTGACGGGATCAAGATGCCATCCGCCTTTTGCGAGGATGGAGGCAGCTTCTTCGGGTTCGACGAGGTAGGAGGTTCCGGTGTAGCGATAAAGGATTTTTGCGATGGCGGCGGCTTTGGCTTCGTAAGCAGGGTCATCCGCAAAGCGGACGGGAGAAAAGGCGTCGGGATATTTTTTCCTGTATTTATCACCAAATAAATCACCTTCTGGATTGAATTTTTCAAAAAAGGTGCTATATTGCATACTAGGTGACTGTCCGGGTGATGCCGCTTTCACCACGCCACCCTGGGAGCCTTTGGTTTCCGGGGTGTTTTCTTTTAACGAATGAGCTTCAAGCGTGTAGAAGACGGTTCTTCCATTGGTCTTTTCTTTTACGGTGTATTCGATTCCGTAAACTTTCCCATTATATTCCATTGCGACGAAGAAACGATGGACTTGTGCTGCTTCCTCTTTATTGTTTTTGTGAATTTTGTTTTTTGCGTAGGTGTGCCAGTCCGGATGACTGACGCCGAGTTTTGCTTTCGCGAGGAGGATGTCGATGTTTTTGAGCGCAATTGTGTGGATTATTGACGGAGTTCCATCAGCTTTTGTCTCCTGGACGGCATTTAAACATACGGCTTCATCGAGAGAATCATTGTTTAGAACTTCGATTGGCATGTTCTGATCTTCGTTGAAAATTTTCCAACAGCCGTTGTTTTCCCTGATTCTTGCGGCGATTTCTTTTTCCACGGAATAAAGACTGAGAGATTCCGGGACGTGGGGAATGGAGATAACCGGAATTTCTGTATCGGGAGCACGCATGGAGTTATCCTGATAACGGGATTTCTGTTCAGCGAAGCGTGAGGCGGACTGGTCGGACTTGGTGGACGGGGCGGACGCAGATTGAGCGGAGACGGAACGGGCGGAACGGGCGAGGAGGGCGGAGAGATCGTTATCAGTCCAGGCGAGATTCCAGCCATGACGGCGGAGGAAAGCGCGGAGGGAGGAGAGGACGCCCCGCCAGGAAATATGAGATATGAAATATGAAATATGAAATGAGGAGCCGCTGCGCGGCGTGGGGGACTGAGCGCGGTTGGAGCCGCTTAGGGGCGCTTCCGCGCCGGGGGCGGCGCCTTGCGGCGCACGCGGGAAATCAGATGCGGCGGCTGAAGCCGACACGCTGGAATCGGATTGAGCGGCACCTTGCGGCGCACGCGGGGAGTCAGATGCGGCGGCTGGAGCCGACACGCTGGAATCGGATTGAGCGGCGGCTGGAGCCGACACGCGGGAATCGGCGAGTTCGGCGAGGAATTCGTCGGCGGCTTCGAGCTGACCTGCCGGGGTGGTGATATCAATGTGACGGCGGGCGGCGAGGGAGGAGATGGGGTTGGCGTACTGATTGACGATTTGACGGAGGAAGGTGTCGTAATCTTTGCCGAAGACGCGGCGGAGGCCTTCGTGGGCGACAACTTCATGGAGAAGAACCTTACGGACGCGTCCGGGGGAGATACGGTCTTCAAGGAGGTAGATGGAACCGTTGTTCCAAAGTCCTTCTGCGGAGGGGCGTTTTTCGACGAGTTCGCGGAGGTGTTCGGGGAGGGAAGCGGAGTCAATGAATTCTACCTATATAAAACAAAGCCCCTCCGTTCTGAACTCAAAACGAAGGGGTTGAAACAAAAACGGACATTCTCCGGTTCCATGCAAAAATATTGCGAAACTTACCGTAATCTGCGTCCGAGGAAACGGATCAGGGCTTCAAGAAGCGTCGCCGGATGCGGGGGACAGCCGGGAACGTAAAGGTCGGGCTTCAGAATCTCTTCCACTCCGCTGCACGTCTCCGGATTCTCCGCATAAAGACCGCCGGAAATCGCGCATGTGCCGCATGCAATCACAAAAGAAGGCTTCGGCACGGCTTCATATGTCTTCTTCAGCGCAAGAAGCATGTTCCGGCTTACGGGACCCGTCACCAGCACGCAATCGGCATGCCGCGGCGACGCAACCACCTGGATGCTGAAACGCCCCATATCCCACGCAAGTGTGTTCAGAACATTGAAATCGAGTTCGCATGCGGCGCATCCGCCCGCCGAAACCTGGCGGATCTTCAGGGAGCGTCCGCAGAGATCCGCAATCTGGCGGTTCGGCTGAAGCTCATACTCGTACCCCGAATCCTTCGTCCGGATCAGCGACTCGCGACGGAATGCGGCCAGGTCGTGCTGCTTCGTAAACGCAATCGTTTTCGACGGACACGCCTTCGCGCATGCGGAACAGAACAGGCATTTGCCCATGTCCAGCGCAACGGATTCTCCGGAACGCGTAACGGCATCGGTCGGGCATGCCTCCGCGCAGAGCGAACACTCCGGCGGACATGCTGTGCCGGCGATTTCGGGCAGACCGGCAAAGCGGTCCGGCATCTGCGGAGCGGCATACGGAAACTTGTTCGTGCGATACCCCTGCGTCAGTCTGGCTTTCAACGTTTTCAGCATGGGAACCTCCTCACAGATCGTGTCCGCAATAGGACAGGTTGAAACTTTTGTTGCAGATCGGGAAATTGGAAATCTGTTCGCCGCGCAGCGCCATCGCCAGCCCGAACCAGTTGTGGAACGAGGGATCAACAATCTTATACGCCGCAAACGAACCGTCGTGCGCCGTCACCGCCGTATGGCAGAGCGCGCCGCGCCACGCTTCGGAAAGCGAAACCGCGATCGTATCCGGCAGGCGTTTCCGCACCGGACGGGTCCCCTCTTCCGTCGGCAGATTTTCTATCAGATTGCGTACAAAGCGGAGCGATTCGGTCAGTTCGCGGCGTCGGATTTCCGCACGGGCAAACACATCGCCGGAACCGACGCAGCACGCAACCGGAGCAGCCGTGCGGTACCAGCCGTAGGGCAGATTCATGCGGACATCTCGGCGGATGCCGCTTGCGCGTGCCGCAACACCGACCAGCCCGATCTCCCGCGCAGTCTCCGCGGAAACAACACCGGTGTTCTCCAGTCGATCGAGCACAGAGGGAGAATCAAACATGATCGCCAGAGCGTTTTCAAGCTCCGGAGTAACGCGATCCATCCAGTCGCGAATCTTCAGCACGCGTCCCATTTCAATATCGAAGCCGACGCCGCCGGGAACGATGAGTCCGCGGCCGAAGCGGTTGCCGCAAATTGTCGCGGTCATGTTCAGGAACTCTCCGCGGATTCGTCCGCAGTAGGATGCCGTGGGCAGATAAGCGACGTCGCCCGCGAGCGCGCCGAGGTCGCCGATGTGGTTTGCGATGCGCTCCAGCTCCCACGCAATCGCGCGGATCGCTTCGGAACGGGCGGAAACGCGGCTCTCCGGGTCGAGCGCTTCAAGAATGCGGCAGTATGCCCCGGCGGAAGCGGTAGAGGTGTCGCCCGCAACGGTTTCCATCACATGCAGAGTCTTTTTATCCGGACCGCCGCGCAGCATTTTTTCGATTCCGCGATGCTGGTAGCCAAGTGAAATTTCCAGCGTGTAAACGTCTTCGCCCATGCACTGGAAACGGAAATGTCCCGGCTCAATGACTCCGGCGTGAACGGGACCGACAGCGACTTCATGCGCGGCGGAGCCGTGGAGATGAAAGTAATCGGTTACGCCCGGTTTTGCCTCCGGGTCAGTGAAACGGATCGGTTTCAGCCAGGGATGCCCCTCCGGAATGATGCCCGTCTGTTCGAAAATCTCGCGTTCGAACCAGTGAAACTGCGCACACTCCGGAGTCAGTGCGGCATACGAGCCGGAAACATATGAGGAGAGCAGACGGAGGCAGGCGGAGGCATCGTCAGTCAGAACCGCGATCAGACGCGTGCGATCCTCCTCCTTCGGCATGGCAAAGAACGAGGCGACGTGCCAGCCGCGCGTGCGGACGGCGTCGATCAGCATCTTGCGGAATTCCGCAAAGGGCGGACACGGCAGGGAGGTCATCGGCGCGGAGCCGGCGTTGTTCAGTTTCAGAAATCCGGTATCCATATCAAAGTTCTCCCTGATTGAGAATGAAAGTCAGAACGAGTCCGCCGATCAGCGCAACAGCGACTGCGGCGGCGGGAACCAGCCAGAGGCGCTCCGTATCGCGCGCCCGGGCGTCGGACGGATTGACTTCGCCCGGCGTTCCCATGCACATTTTCAGACATGCCATCGACATTCCCGCGAACACCGCGAACAGCAGCAGAAGCACAACCGCGCCGAGCAGGAATCCCGATTCGCGCACAAGCAGATACTCCGTCACAAACAGCGGCGACGGCGGAGTTCCGCAGATCAGCAGAATTGCCAGCATCCAGAGCACCGCCGTGCGCGGAAGACGTCCGAACATTCCCCCCACCGCCGAAACCGAACGGGTTCCGTACGCAAGCAGAATGTTGCCGGCAACAAGGAAAAGCGTCATTTTGATGACCGAATGTCCGCAAAGATGAATCAGGCTGTAATCCTCCAGCCCGCGTCCCCAGAGCAGCGCGGCAAGCCCCATGTGCTCCACGCTCGAATATGCGAGCATCCGCTTGAAATCGCTCTGGCGGATGATGAAGAACGCCGCAATCACCAGCGAAAGAATTCCGAGCGCAGTCAGCAGATTTCCGCAGAACGGCTTCAGCGCTTCCGGCGTAATCTGCCAGAACCGGATGATGCCGAGGAACGAGCAGTTCAGCAGGGAACCGGAGAGCAGAGCGGAAATCGTTCCGGGCGCTTCGCTGTGCGCATCCGGAAGCCACGTGTGGAACGGGGCAAGACCCATCTTCGTTCCGTAGCCCGCCAGGATGAAGATAAATGCCCCCTTGAACCAGCCGAGATCGAACTTCTCCGCATGTTCCGCAAGGACGTCCATGTTCATGCCGATATGTCCGAGCGACTGCGCGGAAACTGCCATCAGCATGGTCCCGAACAGGGCAAGACCGATGCCGACCGAACAGATCAGCAGATATTTCCACATTGCTTCAAGCGAGCGGTCCGAACGGTGAAAGCAGATCAGCGGAGCGCTCACCAGCGTCGTTGCCTCAACTGCAACCCAAAGCAGACCGAAGTTGCGCGAGGTTATGACCAGCGTCATGGTCGCCAGGAATGCGAGCATGCAGGGAATGAAGATGTGTTCGCTCTGAAGTCCGGCGAAATGACCGGGCGCAGCGGGCTTTGTCTCCGCACGGTATTCGGCGGGAAGCCACAGCAGCGTATGCACCGTCACAAAGAGGAACAACAGCGAGGTGATGACAAGGAACAGCGAACCGGTCCGGTCAAGCCCGATCCATTCCTGTCCATTCCAGACGCATGAAGTCATCTCGCGCGGAAGCTGAAGACAGCAGAACGTGAGTCCCGCGTGCAGCAGAGCGGTGAGCGCGAGGCAGACGCGGATGATGATCCGGTTGTTTCCCGCGAGATACGCCGCGAGAGCCGCCGCGAGCGGGAAAAAGACAAGGAGAAGAGTAATCATAAATCGGGATCCTCCGCAGGTTCGTTTTTCTCTTCCGTTTCGTTCCAGTCGCCGAGTTTGTTCAGACGGTCGGAGTCGATATGATCGAATTCGCGGCTGATCTGGAACACCGCGATACCCATGACGAAGACGAGGACAAAGACGTCGAGCAGAATTCCGAGTTCAACGATCAGCCCGTACTCCAGCGTCATTCCGGTTCCGAAAATCGTAATGCCGTTTTCAAAAACCAGGAACCCGATCGCCTGGGTGATCGCCTTGCGGCGCGCAATGACGATGAACAGCCCAATCAGAATCGTCGAGAACGCAACCGGAGCGGAAAGCAGCGACGCCGAGTGTCCGGTCCAGTCAATGTTCCGGCAGAAGAGGAACGAGCCGCCCGTAATCAGCAGCGCAATCAGAATCGAGAACGAATAGCCGATCATCGGCTCAAGTTCGCGGCAGACATGCGCCGAGCGCATCGTCCGCGCCAGCAGCCACGGCAGAACCAGACATTTGAGTCCGATATTCACCGCTGCGATGAAAACCAGCTCCGCATGCGGCGGCGCATCGTTCCAGTTCCACATCACCAGCGGCAGAATTCCGAGGAGGAATCCCTGTATCGCCACCAGACGGATGCAGTGCAGAAGCCGGCTCGCCGCCACCAGCAGCAGGTCGACTCCGAGAATCGCGACAAAAAGGATTTCAGTCAGTTCGGTCATTTCACGCTCCCTTCAAAAATCAGCATCAGAACAATCGCGATAACGGCGAGACAGAGCGCCGTCATAAGCATCTGCGGAACCTTCAGGAACCGGAAGCGCGCCATCACCGATTCCACCACGCCGATCACAGCGGCGGTTGCGAACACGGCTCCGAAATAGAGCGGAATCGAACTCAGGACGGAGAACACTCCGAACGGCATGACAGCGGTCACAAAGAACGACGCCAGCAGCCAGAGTTTCAGCGCCGCGCCGTAGTGAATCAGCGCAAGATCGGGTCCGCCGTTGTCCAGAATCATCGCTTCATGAATCATCGTCAGCTCCAGATGTGTTTCGGGGTCGTCGAACGGCACGCGGCAGCATTCGGAAAGCATCACAATGAAAATTGCGCCGCCGACCAGCAGCAGAGAAGTTCCGCTCACAGTCCATGCCGCAAGCCCCATGCTGTTGAGCATCCCGCTGAGCGAAATCGACCCGGTAAGCATGATGAAGAAAACCACAATGCAGAGGAACACCGCCTCCGCCAGAGCGGAGAAGTGAACCTCGCGGCTCGCGCCCATTCCCTCAAAACTCGACCCGGTGTCCAGCGCGCCAAGCACCGTCGTCACCCGGGCGAATCCGAGAAAATAGAGAAACAGCAGAACGTCTCCGCCGAATGCGAGCGGGGAATTGCAGAACGCATACGGCAGGAACAGCATCGCGCAGAATGTCGCCGCCAGCCCGCAGAGCGGAGCCAGACGCACAAAACCGCACGACGTGGAACTGTAAACACTCTCCTTGCGCAGCAGCTTCGCCATGTCGTAATAGAGCTGCAGAACGCGAGGTCCCCTGCGTCCGGCGAAAAACGCCTTGACTTTGTTGATGATTCCGGGGAGCAGCGGACAGAGCGCAAGCGAAAGCACGAGCGCGCCGCCCCAGATGAAATTGTTGAGATAAGAGAGATCTTCCATCATTTCACCGCCTTCACAAGTTGAGAGCCATCCTGCACGGGGACTTCCGGCGCAGGCGCACGATCAAGCAGAAATCCCCACGCAAGCATCGCAAGCAGAGCAAGCACCATAACCAGAATATAAAGATGCAGATACCCGGACTGCAGGTGATGAAAGCGATCCGCCAGCTTCGCCGTAAACGAAAACAGCGGACGCCAGATTCCGCGATCCGCCGCGTCCTCCGTCGCCACGGCAATCTCCGCATGGGCGGGGAACAGACCATCCGGCTTGTGAATCTTTTTCTTCGGACGCAGGAAGCAGGCGAAGAAATCGACAAGCGGCTGAACGAATGCCGTTCCGGTGTATTCCATCCGCGCAGTGGGTTCGGCAAATCCGCAGTCCCATGTTCCGCGCACTTCCTCCTTGCGCCCGTTCACAAGCAGAATGCGGTGAATCAGGAGCGCAATGAAGAAAATCAGCGCAAGACCGGAGAAAACCGCAATCTGGAAAATGTATTCGCTGAGACGGAACATCTCCGTTGCAACGGTATCCTGCGGGAATCCCGTGAAATGCTGAATAACGGGCGTGAATGCGCGGCAGATCACCGGCGCGCCCGCTGTCATCGCGAGCGTCAGCAGAAATGCGGCGACGAGCGGGAAGTACATCACCTGCGGAGTCTCCTTCGCCTTTGCCGCATTCTCCGACCGCGGTTCGCCGAGGAACACCGCACCGATCGCCTTCGTGAACGCGGCAGCCGCAAGCCCGCCGATCAGCGCCAGAGCAATCACGCTCAGCACCGAGACGGCAAACACAGCTCCGCGCTCCGTCATGATTCCGGCAAACGCAGCCATGTAGATCAGAAATTCTCCGAGGAAGCCGTTGAACGGCGGAAGTCCGCTGATTGAAATCGAGGAGAATGTAAATACCGTTCCCGTCCACGGCATCCGCTTGAAAAGTCCGCCGAGACGGTCCATGTTCAGCAGTCCGGTCGCCTTCAGCACCGAACCTGCGGCGAGGAAGAGCGCGCTTTTGAGCACCGCGTGGTTGAGCATGTGGAGGAATGCGCCGGCACAGCCGAAGATCGCCATCACATGATCGCCCTTGTCAACCCCGAGGAAGCCGAGACCGAAGCCGATGCTGATGATTCCCATATTTTCCACACTCGAATATGCAAGCAGGCGTTTCAGATTGCGCTGGGCAAGAGCGAAAAGCACGCCGCCGAACGCGCCGACGAGTCCGAGAATCACAAAACTCCAGCCGAAAATATCAAGCGGGCCGTCGGAATTCACAAGCATTCTCAGAATTCCGTAGAAACCGAGATTGATCATGGAAGCGGACATCACCGCCGATACAGGCGCGGGCGCTGCAGGGTGCGCCTCCGGAAGCCAGACATGCAGCGCTGGGAAGCCGATTTTGAGTCCGAATCCGATCATGCCGAGCGCAATCACCGCCGCCATGAACGCCGGCGGAACATTGTCCGCCCCGCCGTAAACGAACATCAGGATCAGGAACGCCGCGCCTGCATGACACGCCAGCAGGTAGACCCATGCCGCACGGAGCGTTTCGTGCGCTTTGTACTCAAAAGCGACAAGTGCGAAGCTCATCATGCCCATCAGTTCCCACGCAAGCAGGAACTCAATCGGAGTCACGGCGACCGTCACCCAGGTCATCGCACCGAGCGTTGCGTTGAAGAAGAACCAGAAATACCCCTGGCGTCCGTCCGCATGCCCCTCAAGATAACCGACCGCATGAGTCGCGGCGAGAATGCCGACCGTGTAGACCGGCAGGAGGAAGAGCGCGGAAAGACGGTCAAACGAGAACGAGACCGTCTGAATGACGCACTGCGTTTCCCCCTGCGTACCGAAGATGAGAGGTACTGCACCGAAGAGTCCGCAAATGCATGCGGCGATGCATGAGAAGTATCCGAACCGAACCGCCGAACGGTCTTTCCGGTTCGCGAGCAGGGCCGCCGTTCCGCCGACGGCGAAGAGCAGCAAAGTTGTAAGAATCTGTAACAAGGAACGCTCCCGGTTTTAATAAATAAGATGGCTTTTAAAATACACCTTATTTGAATTTTTTCAAGCCGGAGAGCTTTAAAAGAGGCGTTTGCATGCGTTGCAAAGTTAATAAGGTAAATTATAAGAATCTATCCCTAAATAACACCTAATTTTCTAAAAATAATAATACTTGCAGC
>ERZ1034880.314-NODE-314-length-15843-cov-5.678490_pt1 | contig 15843 bp, 13 predicted proteins | sample MGYA00520630_ERZ1034880 | MGnify/ENA primary metagenome ERZ1034880 (study PRJEB33766, sample SAMN09781725) | gut metagenome | biome: gut microbiome | host: Homo sapiens | place: Madagascar | study: EMG produced TPA metagenomics assembly of the PRJNA485056 data set...
GGACTCCGCCGCTGCTTCGGCAAGCGCGCGGCCGTGGTGACCGCTTTCGCCGACAACCCGGTCGGACGTCTCGTCGAGGATTTCATCCTTCAGGGCGGAGTTGACACCTCTCTCATCAAGTGGGTTTCCTATGACGGCATCGGACGCTCCGTCCGCAACGGTCTGAACTTCACTGAGCGCGGTTTCGGCGTGCGCGGCGCAGTCGGCTGCTCCGACCGCGGCAACACCGCCGTTTCGCAGCTCAAGGAAGGCGATATCGACTGGGATTACATTTTTGGCAAGCTCGGCGCCCGCTGGCTCCATACCGGCGGTATCTTCGCCGCTCTTTCCGACACGACCCCCGGTGTGGTGATCGAAGCGCTCAAGGCCGCGAAGAAGTACGGAACCATGACCAGCTACGACCTCAACTACCGTCCCTCTCTCTGGAAGGGCATCGGCGGCAAGGAGCGCGCGCAGGAAGTGAACAAGGAAATCGCGAAATACGTCGATGTGATGATCGGCAACGAAGAGGACTTCACCGCATGTCTCGGCTTCGAAGTCACGGGCGCGGATGAAAAGCTCACCACGCTTCCCGTGGAAGGATTCAAGAAGATGATCGCTCAGGTCGTCGCCAGGTATCCGAACTTCAAGGCGGTTGCAACCACGCTCCGCACGGTGAAAACCGCTACGGTGAACGACTGGGGCGCGATTCTCTGGCACGGCGGCGAATTCTATCAGGCGGTTCAGCGCAACGGACTTGAGATTCTCGACCGCGTCGGCGGCGGCGACAGCTTCGCTTCCGGCCTGATTTACGGTCTGATGGAGAAGGACGATCCCGCGCTTGCCGTGAACTACGGCGCGGCGCACGGAGCGCTCGCAATGACCACGCCCGGCGACACCAGCATGGCGACCCTCAAAGAGGTTGAGAAGCTTGTCGGCGGAGCCGGCGCACGCGTCGACCGCTGATTTTTCTCTGAAAAAAACATTTTTACGCGAATCCGGATTTTCTCCGGGTTCGCGTTTTTTCTTTTTAAAGTTCCGGAAAACGCTTGACATGTGGAAGGTTGATATTATATTATTCAATAATAATGAATGGGAGATTAAAATAATGAATAAGCCGTCGATACAATCGGTCGCGAAAGCGTTTTCCGTTCTGGAATATGTTCTGGAGAGTTCGATGATTTCGGATGGAACCGGGCTTGCGGAGATCGCGGAGCGGTTCGGGATGCAGAAGACAACTGCGCGGAATATGATGCAGACACTTGAGTTCTGCGGTTACATCCGCCGCAAGGAACGCGGCCTCTATGCGCCGGGAGAAAAATGCGCCATGCTCTGCAAAGCCGGATCGTTTGCGGAACGGATCCGTCCCATTGCGCTTCCGCTGCTTAAATCTGCGGCGGAGGAGACGGGCGATTCGTTTATATTGACAACGCTGTTCAACGGGGAGCGGCTCATGATCGCATCGGTTTCCGGGAATTCGGTTATTTCGGTCAATCCGGAAGCGGTGGAACGGGAGCGCAAATTCAATTACAGCCGCGTCACTACGCATGTCCTGCTTGCATTCGCACCGGAAACGGAGCGGAAAATGTTTCTGGAATCCAACCCCGTTCCGCCCGGAGCATGGCCGGAGATGGAGCATGAACTCGCGGAAATCCGCCGCCTCGGCATCTGCGCCAAAGACCGGACGGATAACGGATTCTTCGCCGCCGCGCGTCCGGTTTACACACGGAAAAATGTCTTTATCGGTGCGCTCGGCGGCTACATTCCGATTGCGGAGGCGACGCCGGAAAAAAATGCGGGGCTTTGCCGTGTATTGGATCGTATTGCTCAGGAAATCACCAACCTCACAGGAGAGTTATCATGATGAACGATTTTGCTAAAGAACTGACAAAGTTCCTTGTCCGCAAAGATGATGAAGTGGAGTTCCGGATTCGCACCGGAACGGAGATGTACCGCAAAGGTTTCGGGGAAATCCGTCTGACCGGACCCGACGGCAAGCCCGTACCCCGCGCGAAGATCCGTCTGAAGCAGAAAACGCATGAATTTCTTTTCGGTTGCAACGCCTTCATGCTGAATCAGTTTCCGGAGGCGGAACAGAACCGGAAATATGAAGAGGTCTTCGCTTCTCTGTTCAACGAAGCTGTCGTTCCGTTCTACTGGTCCGATCTCGAACCGGAGGAGGGGGAGCTGCGCTTCAAAACCGGAAGCCGTCCGGTCTACCGCCGTCCTCCGACCGATGAGGTTGTGGAGTTCTGCAGCCGTAACGGGATTCTGCCGAAGGGACATCCGCTCTGCTGGCACTGTTTCAAACCCGCATGGATTTCGAACAATCCGGCGCAGGTGATGCGGAAGCTCGACCGCCGTATGGCGCAGATCGCGGAGCGTTACGGCGACAAAATTTTTCTCTGGGATTGTGTGAACGAGGCGCAGACACGTCTGCCGCACATGTGGCCGACGGGGAAAGTCGTTTACCCTGATGACCATGTTCATCAGGTGTTCCGGATGGCGGACCGCTATTTTCCGAATGCAACGCTTCTTTACAACGACGACCGCCGCTGGTGGGATTTCAACGGTGACTATACGCCGGTTTATCTGCTGATCCGTTCTCTTCAGGAACACGGCTGCCGTGTGGGCGGACTCGGGCTTCAGTTCCACATGTTCGACAACTTTCTGCATGGCGAGCACGAAAGTTTCCTGAATCCGCGCACTCTTTTCCTGTGTCTGGATCTTTACGGGAAACTGGGAATTCCGGTGAACTTTTCGGAAGTCAGCATCGTGAGCCGCCGCGACCTCGGGGATGGCGATGCGTTTCAGGAGCTTGTTACGGAAAAGCTGTACCGTCTGTGGTTCAGCCATCCGGCGGTCAATGCCGTTACCTGGTGGAATCTGGTCGACGGAACCGCCGCTTACGCTCCGCTCGGCAGTGAAGACGGCGAGAACAGTCTGCGCGCGGGACTCGTCAACTATGATTTTTCGCCGAAACCCGCGTTCAAGGTTCTGGAACACCTCATCAAACACGAATGGCACACGGAAACGGAGCTGGATTACGAAGACGGCGCGCTGAACCAGTTCCACGGTTTCTACGGCATGTACGAGGCGGAAATCAGCACGGACAGCGGCACGTTCACCCGTATTCTTGAACTTGGGCGGAAGAACTGCAACATCTTCCCGCTGGATTTGAAATAACGGAACGCTGCAGATAAAAGAAGAGCGCCGCTTACGGGATTCTCTCCTGTGAGCGGCGCTTTTTTCTGTGTATGAAAATCAGATCAGCGGTAGCGGTACTGCGGCTGCTGCTGAACACGCTGCATCTTCGGCATTTCGAGTCCGAGCGCATACCACGCTTCGCTGAGTCCGGCGTTGGAGAACTGTTTGATCTTGCCGTTTGCAAGCGCTTCCCAGTTGGCGACGAGAACCGGATTTTCGCTCTTCTTCTTGGCGTTGGTGAGAACTGTGAAGGCGTCGTCGTTTTTGCCCTGCTTCAGGAGAATCCAGGCGTAGAGCAGGGCGGGAAGCACGCAGTTGTCCTTCTTGAGTGTTGCGCCTTTTTTGCGGAAGAACTTGTCGAGCGCGGGATCATTCTTTTTGTAAAGACGGACCATTTTCATGCAGACTGCCTGCGGTTCGAGAAAAAGACATTTCGGCATGATGGCGTCGACGTCATCGAAGCGTTTGAGCTGGAAAAGAAACGCCATTTTCATGGTGTTGATCTGCTTTGCAAGGAGAAAGTTCCAGATGTAGAGCGGCTTGAAAATGTCGCACGCGGCGAGCGCGCGTTCGAGTCCGGCGGTCTGTTCCTGTTCAAGCTGCTGCATCATGATTTTCTGGCTTCCGAGCGGATGCCGCATGAAGTGCTGCTGTTTTGCCTCGAGGCGTTTCTGCACATCCATGATGATTGCCTGGATCTGGAGGTTTCTTGCGTTGACGGCGCGGCGGATGAGGAGCGCGGCGGCAAGCTGGAAGATGAACATGGAGAGGATGGCGCAGGCGACGGCCCAGCCGGTGGAGAATTCCGCTCCGAAGCGTGTCGATGCGAACACGAGGACGCCGAGCGCGAGAGAAATAATCATAGTAAGCATAAGAGTTTTCCTTCTGTTGCGTTCTTTATAAAATACACTCATTTGTGTGGATATTCAATCGGGAAAGCATTATTTTCTGAAATTTTGTGGAAGAAGATTTTTTAAACAGGGACTTGCAAAATTTAAATAGGGAGTTATATTAATAAACTCTGTAGCGAAACATTACCTTAAAGGAGAATATTATGTACGCAATCATCAGCACTGGCGGAAAGCAGCTGAAGGTCACGAACGACGAAGTCGTGGCGGTCGAACGTCTTGCCGGAAACGCAGGCGACAAAGTTACCTTTGATCAGGTCCTCGCGGTCGGCGAAGGTGCAAATGTCAATTTCGGAACCCCCGTTGTCGAGGGCGCGAAAGTCGAAGCTGAAATCGTGGAACACCTCCGCGGTCCCAAGCTCATCGCTTTCAAGATCAAACGCCGCAAAGGCTATCGTCTGCGCAAAGGTCACAGACAGGAACTCACCAAAGTCAAAATCCTTTCCGTGGGGTAATCTGTCATGCGTTATGATGCGAACGGAGCTTTGCTGGAAACCGAGATCCCGGGACTGAAACCGGTGCATCGCGGCAAGGTGCGCGATATTTATGACATGGGCGACAGTCTCCTCTTTGTGGCGACTGACCGCATCAGTGCATTCGATTGCGTAATGCCGAACGGAATTCCCGACAAGGGCCGCGTGCTCACCGCGATGTCCCTCTTCTGGTTCAATCTGTTCTCCTGGGCTCCCAATCATGTGCTCTGCTCCGACGCATCAAAATTCCCGGCGGTTCTCAAATCCGTCGAGAAAGACCTTGCCGGACGCTCCATCCTCGTGAAAAAAGCCAAGACCATTCCTCTGGAATGCATCGTCCGCGGCTATATCACCGGAAGCGGATGGAGCTCCTACAAAAAAGACGGCACCGTCTGCGGACAGAAACTCCGCCCGGGATACCGTCAGGCGGAAAAACTGGATGAAGCCATCTTCACCCCCTCCACGAAAGCGGACGAGGGACACGATGAGAACATCAGTTTTGAGCAGGCCTGCAAGCTGGTCGGAACCGAAAAGGCGACCCGCGTGAAAGAGCTCGCACTCCGTCTCTACACCGAAGCTGCCGCTTATGCGGAAAAACGCGGAATCATTGTCGCCGACACCAAATTCGAATTCGGCGAGTACAACGGTGAAGTCATCGTCATCGACGAAGTCCTCACCCCCGATTCCAGCCGTTTTTGGCCGAAGGATCAGTATCAGATCGGCTGCTCGCCGGTCAGTCTTGACAAACAGTACGTCCGCGACTATCTTGAGAGCCTCGACTGGGATAAAACCCCGCCGGCGCCCGCTCTTCCTGAAGAAGTCGTTGCAAAGACGCGCGAAAAATACCTCGAAGCACTCAAGGCGCTCTCGGGAGAGTCTCTTTCCTGATCCGTCCGGTTCTTCAGCCCGGGGAGTTGCATCCGATGAAACCTGAACATTTCCAGAACAGCGTCGGGAAAGTCTCCCCGCAGGACTTTACTTTCAACGAGGGGCTGAAGCTTCAGTGCGGTCAGCTCCTCGCTCCGATTACTCTCCGTTACGAAACGTACGGAACCCTTTCTCCGAATGCCGATAACGCAATCCTCATTGAGCATGCGCTTTCCGGCGACGCCCATGTCGCGGGCTACTATTCCGAATCCGATGAAAAGCCCGGCTGGTGGGATACCATGGTCGGACCCGGCAAAACGTTCGATACAAACAAGTATTTCATCGTCTGCTCGAACGTAATCGGCGGCTGTTCCGGCTCCACGGGTCCCGGCTCGATGAATCCCGCAACCGGGACGCGCTACGGCATGGATTTCCCCTTCGTCACAATCGCCGACATGGTTCATGCGCAGAAAAAGCTCATGGATCATCTCGGAATCCGGAAATGGCTCTGCGTCGCGGGCGGTTCCATGGGCGGGATGCAGGTGCTCCGCTGGGCGCTCCTCTATCCGGACTGCATGGAAAGCATCATCCCGATTGCGACGACATCCCGTATCTCCGCGCAGTCCATCGCTTTCAACTGGGTCGGACGCGAAGCCATCATGAGCGATCCCGAATGGAACGGCGGCCATTACACCGACCAGCCGGATCGCGGGCTTGCCATCGCCCGCATGCTTGCGCACATCACCTACCTCAGTGAAGAATCCATGCGCCGCAAGTTTGGACGCAAGCTCCAGTCGGCAACGGATTATTCGTTCGATTTCGATAAAGATTTCAGCGTGGAGAGCTATCTGGAACACCAGGGAATGCGCTTTGTCGACCGCTTCGATGCAAACGCTTATCTTTACATCACCCGCGCCATCGACTACTTTGACGTTGCGGATAAATCAAACGGCGATCTCGCAAAGGGACTTGCTCCGATTCAGTGCAAGACGCTTGTAGTCTCCTTCTCCAGCGACTGGCTGTTTCCTCCGGAACAGTCGCGTGAAATGGTGCGCGGAATGCTGAAAAACGGTCTGGATGTGACCTACTGCAACATCAAATCTTCATACGGACACGATGCGTTTCTGCTGGAGGACGACACGCTGGGGCGTCTGATTTCAAACTTTCTTGCGAACGTTAAACCGGAGGCGGCAAAATGACCGAAGAGAATCTCCGTCTCAACCACGACACCACGCTTTCCCGTGACGACCTGACTACGATCGTTTCGATGATTCCTGACGGCTCGCGCATTCTCGACCTCGGCTGCGGTTCCGGACGCCTGCTGCGTCTGCTTGCCGACCTCAAGCACGGCAAAGTCATGGGTGTGGAATGCGATCAGTCGAAAGTGATTGAGTGTACCGGACGTGGCGTTCCGGTGATTCAGGCGGATCTTGATGAAGGTCTGCCGGATTTTGCCGACCAGAGCTATGATTTTGTGATTCTGAGCCGCACGCTTCAGGCGGTGAAGCGTCCCGACCAGTTGCTTGACGAGATTTTCCGCGTCGGCAAGACGGGCATCATCAGTTTCATCAACTTCGGGCATTGCTCGGCGCGTCTTCAGCTTCTGTTCGGCGACATGCCGGAGACGAAGACTCTGCCGTGGCGCTGGTTTGACACGCCGAACATCCACCTTGCCACGATCGCGGACTTCCGCCGTCTCTGCAAGGAGAAGCAGATCCGCATTCTTCGCGAGATTCCTCTTTCGATGCGGACGGATCCTTTTGCGCGTCTGGCCGATCTCTGGCCGAACTTCTTTGCTTCAACCTGCGTGTTTATTCTTCAGAAATGAAACGGTTCGGCTATATATTCGTGACATTATGCGGATTTGCGCTTCTTGCCGTTCTCTATGTTTATCCGCCGGAGAATCTCGGATTCGATCTCTGTCCGGCGCGCAGTTTCCTGGGTATTCAGTGTGCCGGCTGCGGCGTGACCCGTGCCACGCGCGCTCTGCTTCACGGCGAGTTCCGGACAGCGTTTGAGCTGAATCCTCTGTACATGTTTGTTCTTCCGGTTCTGGCGTATCTTTGGTTCGTCGCCGGGCAGTATGCGTTTGGCGTAAAGAAACCGCTTCCGCTCTTTACCTGTAAAATCACGGGCGTATTCCTCTCCGTTCTCCTCCTCTTTACATTGTTCCGGAATATTCTCCATTGACAGGTTGGCTATGTCTATAGCCAACCTGTCAATGAATATAATTGTTTCAGGATGGTTTGCCTGTCAGAAACTCTTTACCGCCGAGGGTTAAGGCAAGATAAAGCGCGCCATCCTGGTCATTTGCCCACGGGTCGTAATATTCGCCGCGTCTGGGAGGCGTGCAGTCAGAACCGTCTTCGTTGATCATTGTAATGGAATACGGATAGAGGTAGGCCGCGGAAGCGCTTCCGTCGGGGAAGAAAAGGCACAGACAGTTGCGGAGACAGCGCCGGGCGCGGTCGTCGTAACTCGTGTCGCCGGAAAGACGGGCGTAGAGGTGAAACGCCCGTGCAGTCAGAGCACTGAGATAGTGCGGGAAAGTGTCTCCATAAAGCCGGCGCTTGCCGAACCAGAAGCCGTCCCAGTGGCGGATGGCAATTTCATGAAGGTGGTAATCGGGCTGGTCTCCCTGAAACAGTTCGAGGAGTTCAATTTGCCGTTTTACCTCTTCGACAATAGTGAGTTCTCTCTTTGAAAAGAGCGCATAGGCTGCGGGGATTGCCACAGCGGGTGTGGCAATCGTCTGTTCAAAATTCACTTCGTGCGGAGGGTAGTTATAACCGAGGCGGCAGATTTGATCGACATGCTTTTTTATCATTGCATCAAGTTCATCCGCTTCACCGGTTCTGCCCGCCTCACGCATAGCGGCGACAACATCGGAATAGAGAGAGCCGTTCGGATAAAAGCGGTATCCGTCATTTTGATAATAGAGACGGATGGAACGGGACATCCAGGTGAGATATTTTTCATCTTTTTTCAGGCGGTACATTTCCAGCCAGAAGTTTACCATGCCGGCGTTGTTGTAGAGACGTTTGACTTCTGTGCTTCTTCCGATATTGCAGAAGACGCCTCCGGTTTCGGTGTCGTAAATTTCGCGCAGCAGAAAGTTTTCATAGAGATCCAAAGCATGTTCAGCCGCCGGGTTGCGGTGAGTCTGGAGATAGCGGCAGAGCAGAAGCCCTATATTGGTACGTTCGCGATTTGCGTTGTGATCAAGGGTTCGGTAGCTGAAATATTGTGATTGATCTTCATTGTCATAAATCAGAAACGCACCGTAGAGAGGGCTGCGCGGGTCAAGCATCTGCTGTTTTGAGAGAATGAAATGAATCCTTTTTTCAAGCAAAGAATCAAAGTCTTCCACGCAGAGGCCGAGTGCATGAAAACGTCGTCCGGCGACTTCAAATTCGAAGCGGTATTCGCCGGGAGTGGAGGGGGTGTATTCTGCCGAAAAACCATTTTCCGAAGGAACCGTTTTGAGTATGCACCCGTTGCAGCTGACCTGGTGCGGAGCTGTTTTGGAGCATTCCAGCCGGATATGGAAAGATTCTCCGCTGAAAATGGTTTCCTGCTCAAAAGAGATGAAGACTCCGTTGGGTTGAGCAAGCATTGTTTCTTTGAATTTGCCGCGGGGGAATGCTGTAACGATCCACTCAAGTTCACGGGTTTCTCCGGGAAGAAGATGAAACGGTTTCGGGTGAAGAAGAAAGTCGCCCCGGTCGACACTTGGGTTGTCCTGCCGGCGACGAATGCTGTATGAATCAAGAGAGCCTTTGGTCAAAACAAGAGCTAGTTCCGTATGAAACGGCGCCATTTTGAGAGCGTGAATATAAGAGTTTTCTCCGCCGCTCCAGATGTGGGCGTTGCAGCGGGATGTTATGCAGACCGGGGAGCTGTCATAGTCATCGGAAAAATTCGCATAAAGTCCAATGTCTCCGCGAAGAAAATAGAGGTCAAAAGTTCCGGAGTTGCGGAATGAATACCGTTCGCGCAGGAGATTGTTTTCCATTGTCCGCACTGCGGTTACGAGCAGTGTATCGCGTTTGTAATATGCCGTGACGGAGTTTCCGTTCTTTTCCATGCGGACAAATTCAAAACCGAAGGGGACGCCCCATGTACCGGTTCCTTCTATCCAGTTCATGTGATCGGAATCATTGTTCAGAACGAGAGAGGCGAGACCACCGTTTTTGTCTGACGGTGAGATGGCGAACAATTTGTTTTTCAACATAGGAAAACTCTCCTTGTAGGGTTGCTTTATTCCAAATCCTGGTTTTGATTGGGACCGGATCAGAGACGGTAGTTTCTGCAGTCGTCCACAATTCTGGTGCCCGGTGTGGCTTTTGTCGGGATGCGTTTCCCGGGAAGCGAAGCGGCATTGCCTGAAACATAAACGAAATTGCTGTATTTGAATCCGTTGTGTTTCAGGGTGATATTCGCTTTGTTCCAGTCGGTGGAAGTCGCTGTCCAGCCTTGCGTATCGCTTGTGATTCCGTCAAAAACGAGGCAGGTTGCCGATGGAAAACGGATTTTTGTGATTTTGCGCATGACGTCGCCGCAATAGTTGATGATTGCATTCGCAGAATAATTGATCTGTTGATAAGAATGAACTTTTTCATAAGGATAGCTGTTATGGCAATAGAGTCCCCGTTTGTAGAGGTCCTGAGAGCAGGCTGTTGCATCCGCTGCACTCCACTCTTTTTTACTGCCGAGATACGGCGCTACGAAATCGATCCAGGTTTTATTTGCTTCCGGTCCATTGGAAATACGCACGGCTGGAATATAGTCTTCATAATCATGGGCGTACATGAGATATGCTGTCCCGTATTGCTTCAAGGTTCCCAGGCAGCTTGCGGCGCGCGCCTTTTCCCGGGCCGCTCCCAGTGCCGGGAGAAGCATGCCGGCGAGGATGGCGATGATCGCAATCGTTACCAGGAGTTCTATGAGGGTAAATCTTGCGGATTTCCGCTTAAGGTGAGTATAAAAGTTTTTTGTTTTCATCATAATGCCTTTGTTTGATTTTTCAGAAGGTCCTGCCAGTTCTACGGGCTGAACTGGCAGAAAATGAACGTTTCTTATTTTGCAGCTTCCTTGTTGAGCGCCCAGCCGTCTTTCAGCGATTTGAGCAGCGGTTCATTGATGGGATAGTCGCTGCCGTCACGGCGGTGCGGGTGAAGCGCCATGGAGTTCGAGTCGGTCGTTTCACGGAAGTTCCAATAGGTCCAGTGATAACCAAGCTCCTCGAAAACGGCGATGCGGTCCGCGGTGGTTTTCGCCTGATAGCCTTCCGCCCCGACCTGACGTTCCACGGCAAATTCACCGACAAAAACGGGAACATTGTACTTGCGGGCGAACTCGGCGGTCTTTTTCAGCGACTGGCGGATTGTATCTTTTGTCATGAGTTCGAGTCCCATCCAGCAGATGCCGAGATAGGTGTATCCGGTTGCTTTTTCAAGTTTGATCCAGCCGGAAACGGTGAGTTCTGCGCCATCCTGAACGGGAATTTCCGGACCGAGCCATCCGTGGTATTCGGTGGTCCCGCGCACGGCGAGTGAACCCGGGGCATTGTGCCCGACATTTTTGTCGTAGAATTCAAACGGAAGCTCTCCGCGTTCCTTGGTGAATTTTTCCGTATCTTTGCTGAACGACCACTTGCCGAGGACTTTTCCGGTTTTGGCATCCGTGACTGTGAGGTCGTCGAACCATGCGGTTCCTTTATTGGCGTCGGAGCGGAGCATCAGTCTGGCTTTGGCCGGCGATTTGCCGGGACGTTCCATTTTGAAGGTGCGTTCATACCAGGTCCAGGGAAGTGTTCCGGTGATGCCGTCACGTTCGCCGGAGTTGCCGAGCCAGTCTTTCGGCCACGACCCCTGGTAATAATGGAATGTATAGAGGACATTCGGATCATCCTGTTTGGCATACTCGTCAAGACTGCTTTGATGAATGCTGGAGTCATCGCCTGAAACAACAAGCATTTTATCGGCGTCAACTTTGCGGATTCCGTCGATGACCGCCTTTACAGTTTTCTGGTAAAGCGCATGATTGTTCGGCGCTGTATCGGGTTCGTTCATGAGCTCATATGCGGCAACGACGGGCTCGTTTTTGTAGCGGCGGGCAAATTGCTGCCACAGTCCGGTGAAGTTGTCCAGATCTTTTTTGTTCTTATAAATTCCGCAATGATTTTTTGCTTTCCCGCCGGGGACGGTGTGCATGTCGAGAATGACATAGATCCCGTATTTTTCCGCCCAGCTGATAACTTCATCAATCGCTTTGACCTTTTGTTCATCCAGTGTGACGGTTCCTGGTTGAACGAATTTATCCCAGTAGAAGGCGAGGCGGATGACGTTTGCACCCCATTCGGCACAGCGCTTCATGTCGTTTTCCGTGTAGCGGGTTCCCTGCAGCTGCCACCAGCCCCAGTTGATTCCGCGCAGGCGGATCGGTTTGCCGTTTGCGAGAACTTTGTTCCCTTCCACGCGGAGCGGGGCGGGCGGTTCGGCGCCGCGGAGAGCCGCGGGCAGAAGAAGAACGCCCAGTGCAAAGACCGCACTCAGTATTGTTTTCATCGATAAATCTCCTTGTTTGTTGATTTCTGCGGAAAAATCCGGAAATTGTCCGGGCCCTGGACTTTTCGCGGTTGATTTTTCCTTTCCATTAATTATAGTATATTTCAGCAAAAAAACAACGGTTTTAAAGTTCAAAAAAGTATCAATAATCACAGAGGTGGAAAAGTGCCGGAGAGTACTTCATATACACGTTCAAACCCGCAGATTCTGCAGAATGTCGCGCTTCCTTTTTACCCGCGCGGGACGGGGATAGAAACCTTGAAAAAAGGACAGAAATTACTGTCGGAAGCAACGGTGATTCCTTTTGTGGAGGTTATGTGGGGGCTGGAGGGAATCGGAGAAGTCGTGCTTTATGAGCAGAAGTTCCAAATCCGCGAAAACGATGTATTCTTCTATCTTCCGGGGGAACGGCATTCGCGGTATGCGCTTTCCGAAACATGGAAACGGCGCTGGTTTTGTTTCGACGGTCCATTTGCGCAGGCGTTCATGCTTTCGTATCAATATCCGCGCTTTCAGCATGCGCTTCAGCCTTATCCTGCCGACCGTTTTGCGGAGCTGGAACGGTTCATCTGTGAAGACGATCCGTTCTGCGTGCGCAAGGCGGCGGGGCTCATCATGGATCTGCTTGCATACGCGTCCGGAACGAACGGCGCGATGGGCAGCGGAAAGATTGCAAAACAGGCGCTGGAAATCATCTCTGCACATCTCTATGATCCGTACTTCGACGTCGGAACGCTCAGCGAATCGCTCCACGTTTCGAAGAATCACCTGATCAATCTCTTCCGCGAGTACACGGGTAAAACGCCGGGACGCTATATTCTGAACAACCGTCTGGAGCAGGCAATGTCGCTTTTGCGCGGGACGGATGCGCCGGTCCGCGAGGTTGCGCTCCGCTGCGGATTTGCGGAACCGCGCACGTTCACACGGTTCATCAAACGCGCTCTCGGAGTCAGCCCGCTGGAAGTGCGGAAGAAAAAAGACCGGATAGAGAATTTTTCCGCGCCTGAAATCTTCAAATAAATTTTATTCCGGATTTGCAGAATTGGCGATTGTGTGGTAAATTGTCAGATATGCAACAATCAAAGAGAGGTTTTTTGTGAGTACACAATCTTCTGGCGGACGCGAAATGCTTGCGTCCCGTTTGGGCTTCATCCTGCTGACTGCGGGATGTGCGATCGGTCTGGGCAACATCTGGCGTTTTCCGTATATCTGCGGACAGTACGGCGGCGCAATCTTTGTCCTGATGTATCTTTTCTTCCTTATCCTGCTTGGATTCCCCGTCATGGTGATGGAACTTTCCGTCGGACGCGCGGGTCAGCTCGATTTGGTCGGCTGCTACAAGCGTCTCAAGAATCCGGAGCGTCCGCTTCCGTGGGAAAAGCCCGGAATGCTGTTCTTTACCGGCAATCTCATTCTTCTGATGTTCTACTCGGTCATCACCGGCTGGCTGCTCGCCTATACCTGGTATTTTGCAACCGGCGCTTTTTCGCAGGTCGGAGCGGATGGCGTGCCGGGATTCTTTGACGGCTTCCTTGCCAGCCCCGGCCGGCAGATTCTTTTTGCCTACATTGCAATTGCGATCACCGTGGCGGTCTGCATCGCCGGACTCAAGGCGGGTGTGGAGCGCGTGACCAAGTTCATGATGGCGGGACTGTTCCTGCTGCTCATCGGACTCGCCATTCAGGCGTGCCGTCTGCCGAACGCTTCCGAAGGTCTGAAATTCTTCCTCATGCCGAGTGTTGCAACTCTTGAGCAGAGCGGTTTCTGGTCGGCGGTTCATGCGGCGATGACACAGGCGTTCTTTACGCTCAGTCTCGGTATCGGCAGCATCGCGATCTGCGGAAGCTACGTCGCCAAGACGCAGTCGCTGCCGCAGGAGGCGACCATTATCATTACGCTCGACACCTTTGTCGCGATCTGCGCCGGACTCATCATTTTCCCGAGCTGTTTCGCCTACGGCGTTGAGCCGGGCCAGGGACCGGGACTGATCTTCGTCACACTTCCCCGTGTCTTCCTGAACATGGAATACGGCATGGTGCGCGGTTTCATCTTCTTCCTGTTCCTGAGCATTGCGGCTCTGACGACGCTGATCGCGGTTGCGGAGAACCTGATTGCATTCGGAATTGATGAACTGCGTCTTTCCCGCAGAAAATCAACAGTTCTGACGGGAATCCTGCTCTTCGTCTTCTCGCTTCCCTGCATCCTCGGTTTCAATCTCTGGAAGAGTTTCCAGCCGCTGGGCGAGGGAACCTGCGTGCTTGACCTGGAAGACTTTATCGTGAGTGACAATTTCCTTCCGCTCGGCGCACTGCTGATCACGCTGTTCTGTACGCGCCGCCGCGGCTGGGGACTTCAGAACTTCCTGACGGAAGCGAACACCGGAAGCGGCTTCAACTTCCCGCGTCTGCTTTCGTTCTACATCACATGGATTCTGCCCGTCATCATTCTGCTGATCTGGGTGATCGGGCTTGTGAAGAGGTTCCATCTGCTTGACATTTAATCATTAACCTTCAAGGAGGTAAAAATGTTAATGTTCCTGCTCGGTATCGTAATGCTGGTGGCCGGCTACTACTATTACGGTAAATTCGTGGAAAAAATTCTCGGTCCCGATGACCGGAAGACTCCGGCGGTCTCTAGCTATGACGGAGTGGACTACCTGGTTCTGCCGACCTGGAAGAACATGCTGATTCAGCTGCTGAACATCGCCGGAATCGGTCCCGTGATTGGCGTGATTCTCGGAGTGAAGTTCGGCGCGATCGTGTTCCTGATCATTCCGCTCGGCAACATTTTCGGCGGTGCGGTGCACGACTTTGTCGCGGGCATGATGTCCCTGCGGCACAACGGCGCGAACCTTCCGGCGCTGATTCAGAAGACAATGGGAAAACCGTTCTACGGGCTCTTCTCGATTTTCATGTGCTTCCTGCTTCTGCTGGTCGTCGCGGTGTTCATCAACATCCCGGCCGGGCTGATCGACCGCCTGTTCCCGACCGTTTCGGTCTTCTGGGTTGCGGTCGTGGCGATTTTTGTTTACTACATCATCGCGACGATTTTCCCGGTTGACAAAATCATCGGGGCGATCTATCCGCTGTTCGGTGCGATGCTGATGATCGGAACGTTCGCAATCTTCTTTTCGATGATCTGGCAGTATTCGTTCTCGACTCCGGGAATGATGCTGGAGACTCCCGAACTGAAGTCGCTGATTCTCGGTTTCCGCGAGGAGAACCCGATTCTGCCGTGTCTGTTTGTGACAATCGCATGCGGCATTCTTTCCGGCTTCCACGCAACGCAGTCGCCGATTGTCGCCCGCACCATGAAGTCCGAGCGCGAGGCGCGCGGAACCTTCTACGGCATGATGATCGTGGAAGGCGTCATCGCGATGATCTGGGCGGCCGCGGGATTTGCCATTTACAATCTGATTCCGACAAAGTTCGCGGAGAATTCGACGCAGGTTCTTGTTGACATTACGCAGTATTTCCTCGGCGGCTGGATGGGCGTCCTGACGATTATCGCGGTCGTGATTCTTGCAATCACCTCCGGCGATACGGCAATGCGCAGTCTGCGCCTGAGCCTTGCGGAGATTCTGAACATCGGACAGACGAAGCTCGTGAACCGCGTGCTTCTCTGCCTTCCGCTTGTTGTGCTGGTCGCCGGGCTTCTCTGGTGGTCGAACATGAGCGCGGAGTCGTTCAAGCATCTGTGGAATTACTTTGCATGGGGCAACCAGGTGCTCGGCGCCTGCACGCTGACTGCAACATCCGTCTGGCTGTTCAGTCAGAAGAAAAACGGCTGGGTGACGCTGCTTCCCGGAATGTTCATGACGTTTATCGTCGTGACGTTCAT
>ERZ1034880.318-NODE-318-length-15792-cov-24.805872_pt1 | contig 15792 bp, 9 predicted proteins | sample MGYA00520630_ERZ1034880 | MGnify/ENA primary metagenome ERZ1034880 (study PRJEB33766, sample SAMN09781725) | gut metagenome | biome: gut microbiome | host: Homo sapiens | place: Madagascar | study: EMG produced TPA metagenomics assembly of the PRJNA485056 data set...
CTGTTGAGGTACAGGACAACTGGCGCTGGCCTTTGAGCTACAACGTTCCTATGGAAGACATCTGCAAGATCATCGACAACGCTGTAAACAACGGTTACACAGTAGCTTGGGGCGGTGACGTAACAGAAGATGGTTTCACTCGCAAGGGTCTCGGCATCGCTTACGACGTAAAGAAGGTTCGCTCTATGGCCGGTACAGATGCTGACCATTGGTTCAAGCTCTCTAAGGACGAGAAGAAGGAGAAGTTTGATTCTCTCGGCGTAAATGCTCCTGAGATTGTTCCTACACAGGCTATGCGCCAGGAAGCATTCGACAACTGGGAGACAACTGATGACCATGGTATGCACATCTACGGTATTGCTAAGGACCAGAACGGCAAGGAATACTACATGGTTAAGAACTCTTGGGGCGAGTATGGTGACTACAAGGGAACCTGGTACATGACCAAGGCTTTCGTAGCTTACAAGACTATGGACTTCATGGTTAACAAGAATGCCCTCCCTAAGGACATCCGCAAGAAGCTCGGAATCTAAGAGAGATTATAGTTAACACTGTTTATAGTTAACAGTTTATAGACTTTCTATGGATATTCTCCTAGACAAAAATATTTAAGGGGCAGCAAACCGATGAGTTTGCTGCCTTTTTTGTTACCAAGAAAATCACATATTTACTTATTTCGGTTTACCAAGAAAATCACATACTAACCTCTTTCTGTTTACCAGGAATTCTCATATTTACTTATTTCGGCTTACCAAGAAAATCTCTTAATTACTTCTTTTTGTTTGCCAACAAGTCTTATTTTTACTTATTTCTAGGTAATTTGGTAAAATTCCTCCCTAAACATTTCCTTTTATCATTTAATTTTCGTAACTTTGGGGGCAGAAATAAAAAATAATTAAAATGCATTTTAAATGGAATTACGAATCACCAACACCTGAACAGCAAAAAGCAGCTGAAGAATTAGGCGCCAAGCTAAACATGAGCCCAGTTCTTGCCCATTTGCTCATCAAGCGCGAGATTACGACAGAATCTGCAGCCAAACGGTTCTTCCGTCCACAGCTCTCAGATCTCATCAATCCATTTCTGATGAAAGACATGGATATTGCCGTAGACCGCCTGAACGATGCAATGGGTAGAAAGGAACGTATCCTCGTTTACGGAGACTACGACGTAGACGGATGCACCGCCGTTGCCCTGGTGTACAAATTCTTACAGCAATTCTATTCAAACATCGACTACTACATCCCCGACCGCTACGACGAGGGCTACGGAGTGAGTAAGAAAGGAATAGATTTTGCACATCAGACTGGTGTAAAACTGATTATTATTCTAGACTGCGGAATCAAGGCTATTCAGGAGATAGAATATGCCAAGAGTCTGGGAATAGACTTCATCATCTGCGACCATCATGTCCCTGACGACGTGATGCCACCCGCTGTGGCCATACTCAATCCGAAGCGTCCAGACGATTCGTTCCCTTTCAAGCATCTCTGCGGATGCGGTGTAGGATTCAAGTTTATGCAGGCCTTTGCCAAGAACAACAACATTCCGTTCTCCAGACTCATTCCTCTGCTCGACTTCTGCGCCGTGAGTATTGCAGCCGACATTGTGCCGGTGGTAGATGAGAACAGAATACTTGCCTTCCATGGTCTTAAGTTGCTGAATACCAATCCAAGTATCGGTCTGAAATCCATCATCGACATCTGCGGACTGAACGGGCGCGAACTCTCTATGAGCGACATTGTGTTCAAGATAGGTCCCCGCATCAATGCTTCAGGCAGAATGGAGAACGGCAAGCTGAGCGTAGATTTGCTGGTAGAAAGAGACTATTCCTCAGCCCTGCGCATGGCCAGACACATCAATGAGTATAATGAACAGCGCAAAGACATAGACAAGCAGATGACTGAAGAAGCCAACGGCATCGTTTCGCGTCTGGAAAGCATGAAACACAACTCCAGCATCGTGCTCTATGATGAAGGATGGAAAAAGGGAGTCATCGGCATCGTAGCTTCCCGACTCACCGAAATCTACTTCCGACCTACCGTGGTTCTTACACGGGATGGCGACATGGCTACCGGTTCGGCACGCAGCGTTACGGGCTTTGACATCTACTCAGCCATCAAGAGCTGCCGCGACCTCCTGCTCAATTTCGGCGGTCATACCTATGCTGCCGGACTCACCCTGAGATGGGATAAGGTAAGAGAGTTCAGAGACCGGTTCCAGCATTACGTAGAAGAGCATATTTCGCCCCAACAGACAGAGCCTACGCTCAACATTGATGCCGAAATAGACTTCAAAGACATAACCAAGCATCTGCAAGCCGACCTGAAGCGCTTCTCTCCTTTCGGTCCGTGCAATCAGAAACCTATCTTCTGCACCAACCGGGTATACGATTACGGCACCAGCAAGGTGGTGGGCAGAGAACAGGAGCACATCAAGCTGGAACTGGTAGACTCCAAGTCGAGCACCGTATTAAACGGCATCGCTTTCGGTCAGAGTGCAGCAGCCCGCTACATCAAGAGCAAGCGAAGCTTCGACATTGCCTTCACCATAGAAGAGAATATATTCAAGAAAAACCAAGTTCAGCTTCAGATAGAAGATATCCGCCCAAACGAGAGATGAAACAGAGGGATGAAATTGAAGGATGAAGTACTTAATCCCCCAATAAGGAGATTGGGTACGGATTAGGCACAGATTATACAAATGGTAGATAAATTTCAAGAAATACTACGCACATACTGGGGGTATCCTGACTTTCGCGGCATACAACGAGACATCATCGAGAGTATAGCCCGAGGTGAGGATACCCTCGGTCTTATGCCTACAGGTGGCGGCAAATCCATCACCTTCCAGGTTCCCGCCCTTGCCCAGAAGGGCGTCTGCATCGTGGTTACTCCGCTCATTGCGCTGATGAAAGACCAGGTGCAGCATCTCAAGGCCCGCAACATCCTGGCAGAAGCCATCTACACAGGCTTGTCGCGCCAGGAGATTATCCGAATATTGGAAAACTGTATTTTCGGCGAAATCAAGTTTCTGTATGTTTCGCCAGAACGCCTGTCTTCAGAACTATTCCAGACCAAGTTGCGCCACATTCCTGTGAGTTTCATCACGGTAGATGAAGCCCACTGCATCAGCCAGTGGGGTTACGATTTCCGTCCGTCTTATCTTGAGATTGCGAAAATCAGAGAGATGAAACCCGGAGTGCCGGTCCTTGCCCTTACGGCTACCGCCACTCCCGATGTGGTAGAAGATATCCAGAACCAGCTCCACTTCAAGAAGCAAAACGTATTTAAGATGAGTTTTGCCCGCAAGAATCTTGCCTATGTGGTGCGTACCACCAACGACAAGGTGGCCGAAACGGTTCATATTCTGCAGTGTACCCAGGGCTCGGCAATCATTTATGTGAGAAGCCGGAAACGTACCAAGGAGATGGCGGAACTCCTGAACAAGCAGGGAATTTCTGCCACATTTTATCATGCCGGACTGGATTCCGACGTAAAGGATATCCGACAGAAAAACTGGCAGCACGATGAGATAAGGGTCATGGTAGCTACCAATGCCTTCGGTATGGGAATAGACAAACCCGATGTAAGGATGGTGATTCACGTAGACTGCCCCGACTCGCTGGAAGCCTATTTCCAAGAGGCGGGACGAGGCGGAAGAGACGGCGAAAAGGCTTATGCGGTGCTGCTCTACAACCAGAGCGATGAAAACAAGCTCCTGAAACGCATCGACGAAACCTTCCCCGACAAGGAATTCATCAAAGACGTTTACGAGCATCTGGCTTACTTTTTCCAGGTAGCTGTGGGAAGCGGAATGGGACAGACTTTCATGTTCGAGATAGAGAAATTCTGCGTCACCTACAAGTACTTCCCTACCCGCGTAGACTCTGCGCTGCGCCTCCTGGAGCGCGCAGGCTACATCCACTACGAGGACAATCCTGACGGAAAGGCAAGAATCAGATTCAACATCAGCCGAAACGACCTTTATCTGCTCGAGAATATTTCAGAGAAGGAAGAGGCAGTGATTACAGGACTGCTGCGCAACTACGGCGGCCTGTTTACCGACTATGTTTACATAGATGAGTCGCTGATAGAGCGTGTGAGCGAACTGAACCGCCAGCAGGTATACATGATTCTGAAGAATCTGAGTGCCCGCCACATCATCGACTTCATTCCCCGCCGCAAAACGCCTTACATCAGCTACACGCGTCCTAGGGAAGACGGTTTCCGCGTCATCATCCCCCAGGAGGTATGGGAGGTACGCAAGAAGCAGTTTACCGCCCACATCAAGAGTATCATCAATTATGCCAAGAACGACACCATCTGCCGTTCGCGCCAGCTTCTGCTCTATTTTGGCGAAAAAACAAAGCTGGAGGACGACTGCGGGATATGTGATGTCTGCATAGACCACAAGATACCTGAGCAGCAGAAAATTGTATCAGCCATCCTGGCCCTGCTGAAAGACGGAAAGCCGCATGAGATTTCAGAATTAGACCAGCAGAAATATGATTCAGAGAAAGTGGCTGCTGTTCTTGAAAAAATGGTTGTGGAGAATATGGTGAATATTGAGGAAAATGAAATCCGGATTGAACAGAAACCGGAAATGAAACCCTAATATCTTATAAGCCCTGAAGGGGTAAAAGCATTCCAGAAGAGAGATGCTTTTACCTTTTCAGGGCTTTTGTATACGCCAGCATTGGGATTTTGTATATGCCAGCAACTTAATCTCCATATAAACATGAAAAAAGGGAACGACACCTCTCGGGCCATTCCCTTTTCAACATTATGTACGAGAAAAAAATTAGTTATTCTCAGGGCGAAGTTTACGAACTGTAACACCAGCCTGCCACATTTCCTTATTGCGCATAGCCTCGAGTTCAGCGTTCAACTTCTCGCGGTAATCAGCCTGAGAGTTCTTGTCAATAGAAATCTGAGCCTCGTTACCAGTCTTAACAGAGTAGTACAACCACTCCATTACTGGCTTGATAGCCTCGCGGAAACGAGGAGCCCAGTCAAGAGCACCACGCTGAGCTGTTGTAGAACAGTTAGCATACATCCAATCCATACCCTTAGCACCGAAGAGAGGGCCAAGGCTCTGTGTGAGCTCCTCAACAGTCTCGTTGAAAGCCTCAGATGGTGAGTGACCGTTCTCACGGAGCACATCATACTGAGCCTCCAACAATCCCTCGATGGCACCCATCAATGAGCCACGCTCACCAGTAAGGTCAGAAGTAGCCTCACGCTGGAATGTAGTCTTGAACAAATAACCTGCACCGATACCAATACCGAATGCAATAGTCTTTTCCTCTGCTTTACCAGATGCATCCTGGTATACAGCGTAAGAGCAGTTCAAACCACGACCCTCGCAGAACATAGTGCGGAGAGAAGTACCAGAACCCTTAGGAGCAACCATAATTACATCAATATCCTTTGGTGGAACAACGCCTGTGCGGTCGCTCCAGTTGATAGCGAAACCATGTGAATAATACAAAGTCTTACCTGCTGTGAGGTGTGGCTTGATTTTTGGCCAGCATGCAATCTGACCGGCATCAGAAAGCAACATACAGATGATAGTACCCTTTTCAGCAGCTTCCTCGATAGAGAACAGAGTCTTACCAGGAACCCAACCATCCTTCAGACACTTCTCGTAGGTCTTACCCTGACGCTGTCCGACGATGACGTTGAAACCATTATCGCGAAGGTTACAAGCCTGACCAGGACCCTGGATACCATAACCGATAACTGCGATTGTTTCGTTCTTCAATACTTCACGTGCTTTCTCCAATGAAAATTCATGACTGGTGACAACAGTTTCCATTACGCCACCGAAATTCATTTCTGCCATAATTTTTTAAATTTTTGTGCGGCTTACCGTTTGTGGAGCCGCGGGTTATACTTGTCCATACGGATGCGAGCTGTATTCTTATCCAAAGAGAGCCTGTTTGATCCGTCCACCCCCTATCCAAGAAGGCGGCATTGGGTTTATTCTTATTTTCTGAGTGCAAAGGTAAGCAAATAAAATGAAACTACCAAATTTTTCTTTCAATTTTTAATAAATTTAGCCTTACTTCTTACAACTTCCACCTCATTTGCGTCATTTTTGCCGGTTTTTGTTATCTTTATGCAGTATTCTTGCATATTTTCCGCCTCACCTGTTTCTTCCAAATAGAAATGAAGTTGGTCGCCCTGGTGACTTTCTGCTACGTAAGCTACCTCAAATCTTTGCAAAAAGTGAGTTTTGAAATAATCCAGATCAAAGAGGTCGAGGATATGCTCGATGTATTTCACCGAGTTGATGTGCCCGTTAACATCTACATCATGATAATAGGTGTCAATGGTTCTCACCAGCTTGGCATCCTTGCCCATTTTCACTCTCGAACTAGCCTGGATAGGACAAGGTTTTTCCGAATCAATATATTCTTTGATGAGTCCGTCGTGAATTTCAAAAATATCAACAGGCTGTCGGGTTTCCGTATCAATCATTGCCCACACGCTCTTGCCGTAGCCGTAAACCTTGGCTTCTTCGGATGAGGATGTCTTGCCGCAGATTTTGAAATCTCGGGATGTGAAATATTTCATGGCACTCTCGCACCAGGTTTCTACCACAAACCGGTCGTAAGACTTCGGCATCTCTGCCATCTCAATGGCCAGTCGGCTGAGAACCCATGTCTTGTGTCGGGGCATGAGGTAGTTCATGCCGAACCCGCGGTCGTTGCTGTGAAAATCGGCTGCATTGAGCAGATGATTTCCGAGATGCCCCATAAAGAGGTGGCTGCTGAAATCGCAGTGGAAAGGCTCCGAAAGAAATTCGTAACACCCTACCTTATCTAATATTTTCTGTTCCATAATATCTGTCTCGTCCTTTTATTTTTGTTGTTTGTCCTGTTGTTTTAAACCGAAAAAGCCCCCTGCTCCGCTAGTTTGAAGCCAGAGGAACAAAGGGGCATCAAAATATGAAAGAAAACTAATCTTCTGAATTCTGCTTGAGATAATCAGAGATGGGTTCGTCAAAACTTCTTGTAACAGCGATTCTGCCGCTTCGGGTATACTGAAGGAGGCAGTCGAAGCTGTTGAGCTGCTGGAAGAGGTCGGCGATGTCTTCGGTAAGTCCTGCCAGAAGCACGGTGCTGTAGGTAGGATTCACCTCCATCATGCGGGCATCATGCTTGCGGATGGTGCGCGAAACCTCTGGATTTTCGAGCAATACCGGAGTGGAAATCTTGAAGAGAGCCACTTCATGGATGAAGATCTGGTCGTCGGAGTAGTAATCGCTCTTCACCACGTCAATCTTCTTCTCTATTGCCTTGTTGATTTTCTCAATCTGCTCTTCATCACTCCAAACCGTGATGGTATACTTGTGTATATTCTTGATACTGCTGGCCGAAACATTCAAGCTCTCGATGTTTACCTGTCTGCGAGTAAACACGGCGGTAATCTGATTCAGGATACCGGCAATGTTTTCTGAGTAAACAAGCAATGTATATAATTTCTTTTCGTTATTATTCTCCATTTTTCCAAATTTTAAAATAATCGGTTACATTTCGGAGTCTTTCCTTTTCGGAGGATGCTCCCTCATGAAGGAATTTACACCTTATTATATATATAGCCGAGAACTTTTAATAATTCAACTCGAGTTGCATCTCATCTACACTCTTGCCCGGCAGCGTCATCGGAACGATGTCTTCATTCTCCTTGATGGCGCACTCCAGCAGGTAAGGCCCCTTGGTGCTAATCATCTTCTCCACCTTAGCCTGAAGGTCCTTGCGGTCTATTACCACATCGTATGGTATGCCGTAGGCCTTAGCAATCTCTGCATAATGAGGATTCATCATGTGGGTGAAGGAGTGACGGCCGCCGAACATCAGGTCTTGCCACTGGCGCACATTGCCCAGATAGTTGTTGTTCAGCAGAATCATCTTTACCGGTGCCTGTTGCTCCATGATGGTGCCCAGTTCCTGGATGTTCATCTGGAAACCGCCGTCGCCGAAGAAACAGCAGATGGTGCGGTCGGGAGCTCCGAAGGTGGCACCGATGGCTGCCGGAAGACCAAAGCCCATGGTTCCGAAACCACCACTGGTTACGATGCTCAGCTTCTTGGTAAACTTGAAGTAGCGGCTGCTGATCATCTGGTTCTGGCCTACGTCGTTTACGAGAACTGCTTCATTATGAGTAGCTTCCGTTACCACGTTGGTCACCTCGCCCATGAGCAGCGGTCCCTCTGTAGGATGGATATCTTTCTCTATTACCTTCTCCTGTTCCTGCTGGCGGTATTCCTCGAAGGAATCTCTCCACTCGCGGTGAACATTCTTGTTCAGCAGGCGGGTAATGGCTGGCAGACTCTGCTTGCAGTCGCCCACCACAGCCACATCGGTCTTGATAACCTTGTCAATCTCCGCCTTGTCAATATCCAGGTGGATAATCTTTGCCTGAGGAGCATACTTAGAAGGTACGCCTGTGATACGGTCGCTGAAACGCATACCGATGGCGATGAGCACATCACACTCCTGAGTCTTCATGTTGGTAGCATAAGAACCGTGCATGCCGAGCATACCCATGTTGAGCGGGTGGTTGCTAGGCAGGGCAGAAAGGCCGAGCAGGGTTCTGCCGGCAGGGATATCTGCCTTCTCGAGGAATTCGATGAGTTCATTATGTGCACCGCCAAGCTCTACTCCATGACCCACGAGGGCGAATGGTTTCTTGGCGTTGTTGATGAGTTCGGCAGCTTCAGCCACCGCCTTTTCATCTATCTTAGGATAAGGTTCATAAGATGTAACCTTCTCACATTTCACTGGTTCCCACTCGCATGTAGCCACCTGCGCATTCTTCGTAAAGTCGAGCACCACAGGTCCCGGACGTCCGCTGCGGGCGATGTAGAAAGCACGGCTCACAGCCCATGCCACATCCTCGGCACGACGTATCTGGTAAGACCACTTGGAGATTGGCTGGGTAACACCCACGAGGTCAACCTCCTGGAAGGCATCGGTACCCAGGGCACCTACGCCCACCTGTCCGGCGATGACTACGATTGGTGTAGAATCCATCATGGCATCAGCGATGCCGGTCAATGTATTAGTAGCTCCAGGACCACTAGTGACAAGAGCGACGCCCACTTCGCCGCTGACTCGGGCATAACCCTGTGCAGCGTGAGCAGCAGCCTGCTCGTGACGTACCAAGATGTGGTCAAACATCTTCTTTTCACCTCTCGTGTAACCGTACAGTGCATCAAACACTGGCATGATGCTGCCGCCCGGATAACCGAAGATGGTTTTAACATCCTCGTTTTTCAGGGAGCGCATCAGTGCTTCGGCTCCTGTTATTACTTCTTTTGCCATTTATCTGTTATAATTCTGAATAATTCAAAAACTTTTCTTTTCTCTTTTCTCAAAGACTCTAAAAAACTGTCTTTCAAAGACTCCCGAAGACTAGTCGATGATTCTCACACCGCCCTTATCTGCCGAACTTACGCTCTGTGCATAAGCACGCAATGCCTTGCTAACCACGCGGTTGCGCTTCAGCGGCTGCTGTGGGCGCGCTGCGAGTTCCTCGTCAGAGAGCTTCACATTGATGGAGCGGCTAGGGATATCAATGACGATGATGTCGCCATCCTTGATTTTGCCGATGTTGCCACCTGCTGCAGCCTCAGGACTGATGTGACCGATACTCAAGCCTGATGTACCGCCTGAGAAGCGGCCGTCGGTGATGAGGGCACATTCCTTGCCCAGGTGACGGCTCTTGATGTAAGATGTAGGGTAGAGCATCTCCTGCATGCCAGGACCACCCTTCGGACCCTCGTGGGTGATGACTACGCAGTCGCCTGAGTTAACCTTTCCGCCGAGGATGCCTTCGCATGCATCTTCCTGAGAATCAAAGCATACGGCTGGGCCCTCAAAATGCCAGAGCACTGGGTCAACGCCGGCTGTCTTTACTACGCAACCGTTCTGGGCGATGTTACCGAAGAGCACTGCCAGTCCGCCATCCTTGGTGTAGGCATGCTCGAGGTCGCGGATACAACCCTCGGCGCGGTCGGTGTCGAGACTCTCCCACTGAGCGTCCTGGCTACCCATCTGGGTAGAGAACTTTCTGCCTGGTGCTGAATGGTAGATTCTGTCAGCCTCGGCATCAATCTCTGTGCCGGTAATGTCGTATTTCTTCATCTGCTCATCGAGTGTCTTGCCGTCAACACGCTTTACGGCGCCGTTGATCAGACCGCCCTTGTTCAGCTCGTTCAGGATACCGAGGATACCACCTGCGCGGTTGCACTCCTGCACACTGTATTTCTGGGTGTTAGGGCTCAACTTGCAGAGGCAAGGCACCTTGCGGCTCAACTGGTCGATGTCTTCCATCTTGAAGTCTGCGCCAGCTTCCTGAGCTACTGCCAGCAGGTGGAGCACGGTGTTGGTGCTGCCGCCCATGGCGATGTCCAGGGTCATGGCGTTGAGGAATGCGTCGCGGGTAGCAATGTTGCGTGGCAATACGCTCTCGTCGCCGTCCTCATAATATGCATAAGCGTTCTTAACTATCTGGCGTGCAGCATCTTTAAAGAGCTGGATGCGGTTCTTGTGGGTAGCAAGAATGGTTCCGTTGCCTGGCAAGCTCAGACCGATGGCCTCGGTGAGTGAGTTCATTGAGTTGGCGGTAAACATACCTGAACAGCTTCCGCAACCTGGGCAGGCGCACTGCTCAATCTGCGTCATCTCCTCGTCAGAAACGCTTGTATCAGCACCCTTAATCATAGCTGTAATCAAGTCGGCGTTCTCGCCCTTCCAGCGTCCGGCTTCCATCGGACCACCTGAGCAGAACACGGTAGGAATGTTCAGTCGCATAGATGCCATGAGCATACCTGGGGTCACCTTGTCGCAGTTTGAGATGCAGATCATGGCGTCGGCCTTGTGAGCATTGACCATGTATTCTACAGAGTCGGCGATGATGTCACGGCTTGGGAGGGAATAGAGCATTCCGTCGTGTCCCATTGCGATACCGTCGTCAACGGCGATGGTGTTGAATTCGGCTGCGTAGCAACCCATAGCTTCGATTTCCTTCTTGACAATCTGACCGATTTCATGAAGATGGGTATGACCTGGCACAAACTGTGTAAAGCTGTTCACGATGGCGATGATTGGTTTACCAAACTGCTCGTGTTTCATACCTGCAGCTACCCAGAGTGCTCGGGCACCTGCCATTCTTCTGCCTTCAGTACAGACGCTACTTCTTAATGGATGTTTCATATCTTTTATTTTCTTTTATTTTCATGCTTAAAAGGGCTCTTTCGAGCCCCTTTGTTATAATTTGCCTGCAAAGATACAGAGAAATTATGTAATAGCCAACTAATTTCGTATAAATTTTCACAAAACTTCGTATTTTTGTTAGAAAAACAAATAAAATGCTTACGATTTATTACGAGTGATACTCATTTCCTCGGGTTTTGTGCAAGAAAATACAGAAAATGTAAGGAAATATTAGAAAAAGCTTAATGACCTTAATGACCAATGACCTTAATGACCACTTTTTGGAGGAAGGGGGAAGGGAGAAACGCAAAACCGTAGGCGTTTCTCCCTTCTGCCTACGGGACCCACGGAACCTGCGATGGAATCGCAGGGAACGGGGGACCGGCGGGAGAAGAGAGAGAGAAGAGAAGAGAGAGAAGAAAACTAAAGCTCAAAAGCCTGGGCACTTCTGCCGGCTACGGTTACCTGCCTGTTGCCCAAGCCAGATACCGAGAGCTTCAGCGGGCGAGGCAAGGCATTTACCACCTTCAGCCAGTTTTTGCCCGACTTGGAGTCCTTTACCACACTGGTACCCACATATTTCTTCAGCGCTTCAGGCAGACTGAGCATGGATGAGATGTAGAGATCGCCGGCATGCTGGCCGAACATCTTCTGCATCTTGTAGCTCTCGCTCGCGCGTACATTATTATTATCAAAGTAAATCATGTCCGGCTGCCAGTTGCTGTATCCGTCCTTGCTCAGCAGCGGCGCATAGGATGTCATTTCTACCACATCGCCGTTGCGCTCTACATTGCAGAGGTGGATGCCCTCAGCCAGCGCATTGTCTACCGCATTGGCGCCGCGAGATGCATATTCGCCCAGATAAACCTTAGGAGCCTTGCGGTCGTAATGGTCGTAATAATCCTGATGGTTCAGGAACCAGCCCGGCTGCTCGTAATAATGCTCGTCTACGGCATCAATCCAGCGCTTGTTTTCGCGGGCAATCTTCCAACCCTCAATATAATCGGAAGACGGGAAGTGGAACGGACCTACGGTACCTACCACCTCTATCTGAGGATATTTCTGCTTCACCGCCTTGCAGATCATCAGGTAGCGCTGCTCGAAATCGGTAGAGATGAGGTCTTCGTTGCCGATGCCTATCATCTTGAGGTTGAATGGAGCCGGATGACCCGCATCGGCTCTCATCTTAGCCCACTTAGAGGTGGCAGGGTCGCCATTCGCCCACTCTACCAGGTCGAGCACATCCTGAATATACTGCGGCATCTCGCTCATCGGGATTCCGCCCTGCTGACCAGCCACTCCGCGCTCATCTGCCACAGAGTTCTGACAAGGAACACCGGCAGCCAATACAGGCAGCGGCTCGGCTCCCATGTCCTCGCACCACTGGAAATACTCATAGAAACCCAGCTGGCGGGTCTGATGGTAGCCCCAGATGTTGTAAGCTGGCTTGCGGTCCTTCTGCGGCCCCACGCTCTCCTTCCAGTGGTAGATGTTCTTGAGTCCCTGTCCGTGGAGCATGCAGCCGCCCGGGAAGCGTACGAAGCGAGGCTTCAGGTCGGCAATGGTCTCGGCTAGGTCTTTACGCAGTCCATGACCCTTGTAAGTATCTTGCGGTTTAAGACTTACCAGGTCTACCGCCACTTTCTGCTCGCCCTTAGGCAGGATGGCGAACCGAATGTTCTTGCCCAGTTTGCCTCCCTTGGTGGTGGCTTCGCTGGCGAGTTCGCCCTCATATTTATCGGTCACGATGAGCTGCGCCTTATATTCCTTCCAGTCGGTGCCCTGCACCTTAATCTTGGTCTGGCATACCGGCAATCCCTCCTGGTTTACGAGCGCCAGGGTGAGGTCTTTCTTCTTGGCATCGATGCAGCGGGCGTGCAGGCTCACCTCGTAGATGGCTGGCTGATGCTTGCCCTCCTTGCCCTCAACGGCAGCTCCGCGACGGATGGCGATGCCGTCCCAGCCTATATTATAAATAGGTGTAGCGCCCAGAACGGCGTAATGAGGATTGTTCTGGCTCACCCCGTTTTCGGTGGCGATGCCCGATTTCTCTACCCCCACCCATGCCGTGGTGGCGTTCCACTGGTGGCGGTGATCTTCCCTGTTATACTCGAAGTCGCCGTTCTGCAACATTTCTGCAGAGAGTCCTCCGTCGGCAGCGCGGCTGATGTCTTCGAAGAAGATGCCCATCAGCTTGTTGGAGATGCGGTGGGATTTCTGCGGATTGATGCTGAGGTTGGCAGAGATTTCCGAATCTTTCGGCAGGTCGATGTGGTTTACCTTGGCATAAGCTGCTAGGTCGGCATCGGTCTTCGGCATCGGCTGGGCGTTGAGTTTTGCCTCTTCAGAGAGGGCATGGAACCAGGAGCGGATGTAGTTGAGATGCACGGCAGGCACCTCGAATTCGCAGCCATGGAAGAGTTTTCCACCGATGGTTGCGGTGTCGCGCTGCCAGAGTATCTCGTCGGCAGAAGCTTCCAGCGTATCTTCCTTGAAGGTACGGAAATCATTGCTTGCCTGTACGTATCGCTTGCCCTTGGATGTCTTGAGGTAGATGTCGAAGTTGCCGTCATCCATCTGATAGGCAGCCACATCCTTCACGCCTTTTTCGCGGATGATGGGATAATCCTGCGGGCGCCAGGTGATGAGGTCTTCTGAATAAGCTACGGCAAACTGCGGTGCATGCTGGTTCACGCTCCAGAGTGCGCGCCATGTGCCGTCGTTGGCTTTTACCACGAAGGGGTTATACATCTTCTTTTCAGCTCCCCACGGACCGTAGTCGCTGGCGCAGAGCTGTCCTACATCTACCCAACGCTCATCGTCGGTGAAATAAGCCAGATGCAAGCCCTGGTTGGGTGCTGGCGAATAGATGAATATCTGACAGATGGAGTCCTTGCCCTGTATGGTGTATGCAGGGGCATCCTTGTCTATTTGCTTCTGCATCTGCTGCCTACTGACAGCCTGACTGGCACTGGCAGCTGCCACGAGCAGCGCCGACGTAAATACGTACTTTAGTTTTACCATGTTTCTATATTTTTAGATTAATATTGTTTGTGTCTGTTTTACACTCTTTCTCTCGGCTTGATAAAAAGGCAGAGTGCATCACTGCACCCTGCCACCACAAATTAGAGAGTTATAAAAAATCAAGTATGCAGTGACTTAAGCACTGCTTCTTTCTGAAATAATTATCTTTTTTCTAGCTGTAATATTCCTTCTTGCCGGCAGCCAGCGTATTCTTCATCAGCGAACAGATGGTCATCGGACCAACGCCTCCCGGAACAGGAGTGATGAAGGAGCACTTCTCTGCCACCTCGTCGAATTTCACATCACCGTTCAGGCGGAAACCGCTCTTCTTCGTAGCATCAGGCACGCGGGTGGTACCCACATCAATGACTACGGCTCCCGGCTTCACCATATCAGCTGTCACGAAATCAGGACGACCGATGGCTGCGATGATGATATCTGCCTCCTGACACTCCTTCTTCAAATTCTTGGAATGGGAGTGGCATACGGTGACGGTGGCATCGCCATACTGCTTCTGCATCATCAGCTGAGCCATCGGCTTGCCTACGATGTTGCTTCGGCCCAGAATAACGCATTTCTTGCCACTGGTCTCAATATTGTAATGCTGCAGCAGGGTGAGGATACCGAGCGGAGTGGCTGAGATGAAACAAGGCATGCCGAGCGCCATTCTGCCCACGTTTACAGGGTGGAATCCGTCTACATCCTTGCGGTAATCTATTGCCATGGTCACCTTCTGCTCATCGATGTGCTTAGGCAGAGGAAGCTGAACGATGAATCCGTCAACATCATCATCCCGGTTCAGCTTGTCTACGCACTGCAGGAGCTCTTCTTCGGTAACATCCTCCTCATAACGGATGAGGGTCGACTTGAATCCACACTTCTCGCAGGCCAGCACCTTGTTCTTCACATAGGTTTCACTGCCTCCGTCGTGCCCTACGAGCACGGCTACCAGGTGTGGCTGCTTGCCACCGGCGGCTACAATCTGTGCCACCTCCCGGGCTATCTGTTCCTTGATGGCGGCTGCCGTCGCCTTTCCGTCTATAAGCTGCATTTTTTCTTTAGTTTATAATTTATAATTTATAGTTTATAGGGCATTCTTACCTATCGCAAGTTTGCTATACGGCAAAGCCGCTATAAACTATTAACTATCAACTGATTTACATTCCCGGCATCTTAGGCATGCCTGGCATACCCTTCATGCGGCTCATCATCTGCGCCATCTTGTTGCCGGTCATCATCTGCATCATCTTGCGGGTCTGGTCAAACTGCTTGATGAGCTTGTTCACCTCCTGGATGTTGGTGCCCGAACCCTTGGCGATGCGCTGGCGGCGTGATGTATTGAGGATGGCTGGGTTGGTGCGCTCCTTAGGAGTCATACTCTGGATGATGGCCTCTACGCCCTTGAATGCATCCTCTGGGATGTCTACGTCGCGGATAGCCTTGCCTACGCCCGGAATCATCGCTGCCAGGTCCTTGATGTTACCCATCTTCTTGATCTGCTGAATCTGATTGTAGAAATCGTTGAAGTCGAACTGGTTCTT
>ERZ1034880.323-NODE-323-length-15562-cov-5.504095_pt1 | contig 15562 bp, 14 predicted proteins | sample MGYA00520630_ERZ1034880 | MGnify/ENA primary metagenome ERZ1034880 (study PRJEB33766, sample SAMN09781725) | gut metagenome | biome: gut microbiome | host: Homo sapiens | place: Madagascar | study: EMG produced TPA metagenomics assembly of the PRJNA485056 data set...
TCCAGTACCTTCTCCCAGCTGCCGTTTTCCACGATGATATGGAGCTTTCCTCCGCCTTCCGCCATCCGCTGAAATTCCCGGGAGAACCGACCCCGGCTTCGGGTGTAATTGCCGCAGATCTCATCCAGCGACATTTTTCGCTCCACGGCTACCCGGTGAGACAGGCTGTACCGCTCCTTGTCCGGCAGCACAAAAACCGCAGAATAGTCCCCGGAGGAAAGAGCCACCCGCTCGTAAGGATGCCCCATGGCTTCCAGACGCTTGCGTAGTTTCGGAGTGTCCTGCTCTCTGGTGTCTACCTGGATCACCATGCTTTCCAGAGTGTTTTTGATGTCGATTGGATGCATCCAATTCACCTCTTAAAACGGCAGATCTCCGTCGTCTTCCTCTACCGGCGGGAAGCTTTCCGCTGCGGCAGCCTTCACACCCTTTAAGGGCTTGTCCGCCGGGACCTCAAATTTTCCGGAGCGGATTTTGTCTGCGCTGATGAAACGGAGAGGCTGCGCTTTCCATCCGCTGCGGCCATTCATTTCCCACTGCTGGTTCTGGAAGAGGCAGCCTACAAGCTTCCCTTTGAGCTTCCCTTCGTCCCAGTCCCAGTGATACCCGGGATTGCTTTCCTCGATGGCGTCGGTCAGGGCTTTCAGTGCGGATTTGGTCCACTCGTCTTTCTCGGTGCCGTCGTCCTTGGGGAGGTACTGGCGGAGGACGCCTTTCCATTTCTTGTCCTCCTGGGTCTGGGCTTTGTAGTCGTCGTTGTAGAAACCCTTGTACTCGCCGTCCACGATGTCTAGTGCGGTCTCCAGCTTTTCGATCGTGCCGCCCATCTGGGTGGAGTAAGTGGCTACCTTGGCCCCCACGATCTTCACCAGGTACCCGCCGGCGGGGAGCTTTCTCCGCTCTGCGGCAGCCTGTACGTTTTCCCAGTTCTTCGGTTTGTTAATCATGATCTTGTCCTCCTAATTTCCAAAAAGTCCGGATCGTCTGATCCACAAATTTCAAGTCGTTGTCAATTTCCTTCGGAAACATATCCTCGGGGCTTTTAGCAATGTCATTGGCTCCGCCCTGAGTGGAAAACCAGTGCCGCTCGCCGTCGGTCAGGCAGTGCAAGCAGACTGTAAAAAGCCCCTCCACACAGACCTTTTCGTCCAGCAGTTTCCCAATGGTCCGTACCTTTACCTCCCCCAGATCATTGGAGATCTCATGCATCATAAAGTACACCAGCACGTCGTCCGGCAGTTTTTCCTTGACAAAAAGGATCAGTCTCCAGAAATCATCGCCGATCTGGTTGAAGAGGTCGAAGGTGTTGGAGCCTGCCTTGGGTGCTGAGTGACCGGCCATGAAGGTGCTGGTCTGCAGGTACCCTGCATCGTCGATCACTGCCGCTTTGCACGGCATTTTCTCAAGCTGCTTCTGGATGGTCGAGTAGTTTCGACTCTTGAGCACATAAGCAAATTGCTTCTGAAAGGGCAGTCGCTTGCCCATAACGTTGATGAGGAAGATTTCGTCTTCCTTGAAGTTTTTTAAAGACCGGCTTTTTCCGCTACCGGATTTGCCGTATACAAGGATCGGTTCACCCATTTTCCTGCTCCTCTTCCGTTTCCGGCTGCACCCGCTCCGCACAGAACAGAATCATATCGCTGACGGTCTGGCTGATGCTTTCGATGACGTATTTGTCGCTGAGCATTTCCAGGGCGTCGCAGGCTGCCTGATTGATGCGGATCACCCGTCCAGGCTTGCTCCGCTTGTACTTGGTCTTCATCGGAAAATGATCCATCTTCTACCCCTCACTTGATCCGCAGGCTCTGCCCCTCGTCCTCCATGCGGACAAAGGGGATCTCATTTCCTGCCCTGACTGCGTCCTTGATAGCCGTCTTGTTGGGTTCCGGTGTCTTGTACGTCAGCAGGTCGTTTCGCCCCTGCTCCTCCGCCCACTGGGTGAAGCCATCGTCCACCACCAGCTTTGCGGGAGCCTTGGCCACCGTGATGACGTTCCGGCTGCTCTCGATCTTCTTAAGCCCCACCGCCGCCATCTGCTGGAGCAGATAGGCCCGGAGCCGGTCTGCCTTCGTCCGCTTGGCGGCTTCCCGCTCCTTTAAGGCGGCTGCCTCTGCCTTGATGTCGTCGGCTTCGGCCTTCAGGCTCTTGATGAAGCAGGCAAGATTGTCCGCTTTCTCGCTGAACTCTCCCTGCAGCCCCTCTAAGGTGTCCGCAAAGGCGTCCTCCGGGATCTCGTCAATCTGGGCATACAGCGCCTCGTACTCTTTTGTCAGCTGATAAAGGCTCATTTCGCTTCCTCCTTGGTTTCCACCCGAATCATGCTCCCGCAGACCTGGCATTTTCTCTCCATAACCTCCTCGCCGTCCTTGGCGCGAATGTATGTGACCACATTGTCACACCGCCCGCAGGTGTCGCAGTACACAAGCCCATGCACCAGCTTCCCGCCGGTGACCTTCACTTCGTATTCAGGCATATTTGTCCTCCCCTGCGATGCGGCCGGAAAAGCAGAAACTCTTCCCGGTCTTCCGGTCTCTCCCGCTGATGATGAAAACCTCCGCTTCCGGATCGCACTCGGCAAGCCGGACATCCTGCCCGCTCTCGTCCATCCGTTCTTTGACGATTGAAAAGATCTCATACAGATCCATTTGACAAATCTCCCTTCTCATGCTACAATGTAGCTGGATTGGATTTCGCATGTGCCTTGTCTCAGCTGCAACTGGGACAGGGCTCTTTTTATTTCCTCGTCTCATGCACCATCTCCTTCGGCAGGCCGTCGTAGGTCATGCCGTGAAGCCACGCCTCCGCCTTCCGGAGCCAGTCCCTTTTTTCTTCGCACATCTCCCCGCTGCAGTGCTTTCCGCACTCCCTGCAGGGATCCGGATGCTTAGTCATCGTCTCCATCCCACGCCTTCCCGAAGATGAGCCGCCCGATCATGTCCATGAGCCCGAAAAACAGCATTATGATACCGATAATGAGGATTGCGTACATGGTTGTCACTTCCTTTTCGTAACCCCGCCGTTTGGCGGGAAATATGTCAGGATGTCCTCCGGTTCCTTGCCGATGAGCTTTAAGAGCGTGTACACTTCGTGCAGCTCCCAGTCAGCGCCTCCCCTCAGCCGCTCTCCGACGTATCGGGGCGACCGCCCGATGGCTGCTGCTGCGGTTTTCTGGTCAATGTCCAGCCCTAAAAATTCCTTCCTCAGGTTGATGTATGGTTTCATGGCTTCACCTCCTTCTCAAACAGATCGTCAATCCTGCACCCCAGGATCTTCGCCAGCTCCGGCAGCTTGTCTGCACGAGGAAGGCTGTCGCCGTTTTCCCATTTGGCGATAGCGGATTGAGACACCCCAATCTTTTTGCAAAGTTCTTCTTGCGTCAGGTTTTTCCCTTCTCGCAAGGCTTTAATGCAGTTCAAAAACGTCACTCCTTTCTAGTAGTTTAACTACTATAATTAGATTATAGTAGCTGATATGGATTTTGTCAAGTAGTATTTCTACTATTTTTCAAAAAATCCTTGCTTTTCATGAATTCTACTACTAAAATAATAGTAGGGGGGATTTTATGAATCGCTTCAAAGAATTGCGAGTTAAAAATGGATACAAGACACAGCAGGACCTTGCGGCTGTGCTTTTTGTAAATCAAACCGCCGTCAGTCAATGGGAACGTGGTGTAACGATTCCGTCACCGCCTATCCTGCTTAAACTAAGCGAACTATATGGAGTGTCTACCGACTACCTCCTTGGCCGCACCGACGAGACCAAATCCTCTTCAAACATCCGGGTTTCAGACGAGCAAGACCGAACCATTACCCTGGACGATGACGCCTTAGAATTGATTGACAGCCTTCGCAGCCGTCCGGAAATGAAAATGTTATTTTCGGTCAGTAAAAAAGCCACATCTGAAGACATCATTAAAGCCGTGAAAATCATCGAAGCCCTGAGAGATGAAAGCGAGAACTGAAATTGAATTATTGTGTTCGTTATATCGCACTTCCTTACACGGTAAGAGGTGTCACCGTAGTTTCGGAAGACGATTTTTACAACATCTATATCAACAGTTTGCTGCCATATGAAGAACAAAAGAAAGTCCTTCGGCATGAATTAACCCATGTCCGAAGGAACGATTTTTACCGGGAAGACTGCACGATTCAGGAAATTGAAAGTATGTGAGTGGGTGACTGTGTGGGGGAGTGGATTTTATATGTGTTATGCTTTCTCATCGGCATGGTCTTGATTCTGCTATATATCGTCGTTTCAAAAAATAGGTCTATACATGGGTTGGAGCAACGAATCAAAACACTCTCGTCTGATCACTTGGACAATCTCTTAACGATCAAAGAATTAACAGAAAAAAACTATCGTATTGAAAAGCAAAAAGAGAACGAAAAACAGCAAATCATTGAGGAAATGAATACGGAAGCTCTTCGCTCCCAGGAACAGGCAGAAAACGAAAAGCAGCAAATCCTTGCAGAAAAAGATGCCGATGCCCGCCGCTTTCGTGAACAGGAGCAATTTTTTTCAAAAAAAGAACATGAGTACCATGACTTTATTCGAAAATTCGGTGAAAACGCAGAAGATTTCTTTGTAACACGACCGGACGTTGTCCCCAGATTGTCGCAATTGGCTGTCGATTACTTGACTATGGTCTACGATTCAGCCGCAGACTATCTGGACACGAAACAACACCCTGCTCATACAGAGGCTATCCGCATCCGTGCGTTGAAGGAAGAAACCAAACAGTGGATTGCACGCTGCAAAGAGACGGAATACCAGTTGGCTTATCTAAAGAAGCTCTATCCAATTATTGAGGAAATTCTGGATGGCGACTATACGGAAGCTCGACCGGATGAACCTCTAGAAAATCGCACCAAAATCGCACAGGATCCAGCCCGGAAATATCTAAGCGATGAGGAGTGGAGAGAACTCTCTCCCACGGAAAGGAATCAACGCGCCCTGGAAAACTACGTTGCCGGTCGAAAAACAAACTGGGAAATCGGTCGAGATTATGAAATGTATATTGGTCATTGCTATCTGGATGCCGGGTGTCAGGTGGATTTTTACGGAAGCAACAACGGGCTGGAGGATTTGGGCAGAGATTTAATTGTAAAAGTCGGCTCCAAGACCCACATTGTCCAATGCAAATATTGGGCTCAATCAAAAGAGATTCACGAAAACCATATTGCCCAACTTTACGGCTCTATTGTCGCCTATTCTATGGAAACAAGCTGCCCCCTGGAGGATGTCATCGGTATATTGGTTACGAATACCACGCTATCCGAGATGGCAAAAAAGTTCTGCGATTTGCTGAACATCCAGTACCAGGAAAACGTTAAAATGGGGGATTTCCCACGCATCAAGTGCAACATCGGCGTGGACGAATATGGCTGCCGAACCCGTATATACCATCTTCCTATGGACCAACAATATGATAAGGTGAAAATCAAAACATCTGAAGAATGTTATGCGTACACGGTTCAGGAAGCAGAAGCGAAAGGCTTCCGCAGGGCATATCGATGGTATGGAAATGAGTAATTGTGAACATTTTTTGAACTATGGGTCTGTGAAGTTGACTTTTTCTGTAAATTGCATATAATGAAATGTGTAGCTTAGGTTACACATTATTGCTAAACAGACCCCTTGTTCTAGACTTTCCCGCGATCTGGGATGTGTCATGACGGGGGTCTTTTTGTTTTTCAGGAGGAATTATAATGGCTGAACAAAACCTTGTGTATCCAATCAACGTTGTTCGTACCGCCATTTTAGTCGATGGCGGTTTTTACCGAAAATGCGCCCGCCACCTTTGGGGGCAAAAAAGCGCCGAAGACCGGGCGGATGAGTTGATCCGCTACTGCTACGCCCACCTGAAAGATGGCGCAAAGTACGAGGTTCGCAGCCTGTATCGTATTTTTTACTACGATTGCCCTCCGATTGGCAAAAGCGTTTTTCACCCCTTGAAGAAGTCCAATGTCTTTTTTGATAAAACGCCTACATATCGGTGGACCATTCAGTTCTTCGAAGAATTGAAGAAAAAACGCAAGGTTGCTCTCCGACTTGGTGAATTGTCCGACGGTACGGCAAATTTCAATTTAACTCCGGAAGTAACAAAAGCCCTCTGCACAGGCAAAAAGGCACTGTCGGATCTGACGGAAAATGATTTTGTGTTCGACGTAAAACAAAAGGGCGTGGATATGAAGATTGGCCTTGATATTGCATCTATGGCCTATAAGCGCCAGGTGAACCAGATTATTTTAATCGCAGGAGACAGTGACTTTGTTCCTGCTGCGAAGTTGGCACGAAGGGAAGGGCTGGATTTCATTCTTGATCCGATGGGCTCGAGCATTAAGGACAATCTGTTTGAACATATCGACGGGCTTAAATCTCCTTGGAAGGCGCATCCTTCCGCTGATAACACAACTAAAAATTCATGAACGGCCTTTCCCCATGCCGTCACTGCTGCGATAGGGCAAATCAGTTCTTAATAACCTCTCCACACAAAACAAAGCTCCCGTCCGGCAGCAACCGGAACGGGAGCTTTTAAAAACGAAAGGAGTTAAAATGGCCAAACGAACCAGCACCGCCGTCTGGATGGAAAAGCAAGCCCGCTGGCAGATCAACGTCCAGAAAGACGGCAAGCGCCGCAGCTTCTATTCCTCCAAGCCGGGACGCACCGGCCAGAGGGAGGCTAACGCCAAGGCCGACGCCTGGCTGGACGATAACATGGTCGATACAAATACCCGTGTCACCGTCCTGCTGGACGAGTATCTGGAGCGGATCCAGGCCACCACCAGCGCCAGCAACTACCGCAAGGAAGCCTACCATGTGAATTCTTTTATCCGCCCAGCTATAGGCAGCCGAAAGATTTCCTCCATCACCGAAGGCGACCTGCAGAACATTCTCGACAAGGCTTACCGAAAGTCCGATCCGAAAACCGGCAAGATAGTGGAACGATCGAAAAAGACCCTGACAAACATCCGGACGACAATCTCCGCCTTTTTTAAGTTCTGCCGCCTCAAAAAGGCAACAACACTTTTCCCTGAAACCTTGTCCATTCCAAAAGGAGCAAGATACAAAGGCGTTAAGATACTGCAGCCTAACGATCTAGAGGTCCTGTTCAGTACCGATACAACGATCCAACGGAGAAAAAGGGTCTTCGACGAATACATTTACGCTTATCGTTTTATTGTCCTGACCGGTCTTCGTCCAGGCGAGTTGCAGGCGATTCAAAAGTCATGGATCAACGGGAACCGGATCAACATTTCCAGTTCTGTAAATTATGAGCAGCAGGAAACGCATGGAAAAAATGAAAATGCTGTTCGCGCCGTCACGATGAGTGAAATTGCAAGAAAAACGCTGGAAAAGCAGATACAGCTGAATCCAAATGAAGAGCGCGTCTTTTCACAGATCAGAAGCCCCAGACATTTTTGGGAGAGATGGGTGCGCTATTGCGAATCAAACGGTATTACCAAGACCTCACTTTATGCCCTTCGGCACACCTTCGTATCCGTCGTGAAAACTCTTCCGGAAGGTGAGGTGAAATCCGTCGTCGGCCACTCCAAGAACATGGACACGTTCGGAATCTATGGTCATGAATTGTCCGGAGAAACAGATCTCACAGCACAGGATATCAACCAACTTTTCAGTGAAATTTTAAAGAGTGTGTTATAAAGTGTGTTATTTTCAAAAAGAAAAGTCCCGCAAACACATTGTTTACGGGACTTTTTCTGGTGCCGGTGGCGGGGGTCGAACCCAGTTCTTTAAACCCCCGTCCCTTCCATCCCTCTGAAAGCCCCCGCATCCAAGGCGTTTCTACACCCTCTTATCGCACCTTCAATCACTCAAAAGCACGCCCGTGCCAAATTAAGTGTGTTACAAAGTGTGTTATTTTTCCCCCTTCCCTTTCTGGATGATCTCCGCATTTTCATGCCCGAAGACCTTATTCAACACATCATAATACCTCTTATACTCCGAAAGCTTTCCTTTCCCTCCGCAGTACGCCTTCTTCCACTTCTTCCAGGCATCCTCCTCCAGATACGCCGCCGCATCCTCTCCGTCGTCCCAGTCGGCCAGCAGCCGGGAAAGCTTCTTCACCTCGCTGTCGTTAAGGCTTCCGCTCTCCCAGAACGCCTCCTTCAGGTCCGCCCGGAGCCGGGATTTTACCGCACTGTCAATGGCTTTGGAATCCTTCCCGTCCTGCTCCAGGGCCCTCCGGATGGTCTCCACCGAGGCGACGTCGCCATTCAGCACTGCCTGGTAAAGGTTGTCGTAGCTGTATGAGACGTTCCCTCCGGCCCAGTAATCCGGCCCGATGTCCTCCCAGGGCTCCGGCTCCTTGTCCTTCTCCTTCCGCCGGTTCCGCTCTTTGTTGAGCATGGCCTTGAACTCATCGTCGGAAATTCCCAGGTTCCCGGCAGTCTCCGTCGCCTTCTCCATGCCGGAGGCGCTGCCTCGTTCCTCCGCATCTACGTATGCCTGGGCCGCCGCTGCGCCCTTCTCGGCCTTCTGGGCCAGGTTGTTCACCCGCTGGTCCAACTGCTCCCGGGTCCAGCCGCTCCGGCCTAAGTCGTTGTAGATTTCCGACGCCAGCTCCTCATTCCCCTTCTGCCGTGCCTCCCAGATGAGACCCGTGAAAATCCCCAGGTTCTGGCTGTTCTTCACGTCGTACATGGTCCTGGAAAGCCGGTAGCGCAGCCATACCGTGTCCGCTCCGAAGGAATCCGCAAAGGAAATAGTGGTGTTGATCGTGGCGGAAAGGTCCCGTAGAACGTTCCCAATCGGAATTCCCGTCAGCTTGGAGACGCTTCCCGCCGTGTCCTTCAGAAGATAGGCCACGGTGTACCGCCCGTCGCCCAGTTTCTCCCACTTCCGGGAAACGTTGAAAAGCTCCGCAATGCCCTGGGTGTCCATCCGCTTGACCTCGTACCCCTCCATCATGCTCAGCCCATCCTTGACGAAGGGAATCAGTGCCAGCGGGTTTAAGTTTTCGATGAGATTTGCAGAAAGCCCAGCCCGGATGTTGTCCCAGAGGCTCTTGTCTTTGCTGTACTCCCCCAGAAGCGCCTCCCGGTACTTTTCGGCGTAGTCCTTGTCCGGGTCATCGTCTCTGGCTGCGTCCACAAGGCTCTGCACCAGGGCGTTGACCACATCGGTGACGATCAGCGCAGATACCGCCCGGCACATCTTTTTCACCGCCCGCTTGCGCTTCACCGGGTCCGTCTCATACCGTGCCCGGTCATAGGCCCGCATCATCATGTTCAGGCTCATGATGGGTTCGCCCATAAAGCTGGTGGCCTGCTTTACCACCTCGTTGCTTGACCGCATGATGTTTGACCGCTGGAGCACGCCGTCCACTACCTGGGTCTGGTCGATGACCTCGGTGAACTGTCTGGCCGTTTCCCGATAGAACTCCTCACTGCCCTTGACAAGGTCCGGGTGCTCCCTGGCCACGGCCCATTCGCTGGCGTTCCACAGCTTCCCCCAGGTAATGGCGTCCGCCTTTCCGGCAGGCGAGGACAGTGTGTCGTTGACCTTCTGCACAAGGCTCCGCCCGTCGAACAGCACCTCCTTCGTCTGGCGCGGATTGGAAATGTCAAAGCTGCCGTCATCCTTTATCACGGCAATGGGTGCATATCGCAGCGCCTTTTCCCAGCCGTTCCCCTTGGTAACACCGCGGACAAGTCCCCGGGTCATGTCCTTGGCCTCCAGCACGTCCGCCGCCCGGAAAAATGCCGTGGGCTGCTGAATGACCACCCGGATGTTTCCGCTGACAGAAGCCGCCTTGAAAGTTCCGATGGCCTTTCCCGCCATGCTCCACATAGCGCTGTCGTTGGAACCTCCGATTCCGTTCTGGATGTCCTCCATCAGGTTTCGCCAGTATTTCTGGCTGCCGGGACCTCCCACACGGTCCAGCACTCCCTTCATGGTCTTTCCGGTAAGATTTCCCTTCTCATCCCGGAATTTGTAGTTGAACAGCCGGTCCATGTCCTCCATGGTGCAAAGCCAAGCGGCGTATTTCGTCATGTCGGAAACATGGTCGGCAAAGGTGTTGAAAATGCCCGGAAGCTCTAGGGGATTGTTGGCGTGGGGCGTGGTGGCCTGGGCCATTCCGATGTTCCGGATGGAACGGGTACGATCCTGGTTTTTCTCAACGCTGCTGTGCAGTCCCTCTCCGGCGGAGTTGATGGGCCAGTAATCCTTTCCGGTGAATTTCTTGTAGCCGTAAGCGGCCATGCTGGCCTCGTTGCCGTAATCGGCCAGAATTCCGGTGGTCATTCCCTGAAGACGGTCTGCAATCTGCTTCTGCTCCTGGGTCAGGGTCTCGGTAATGGCCGCCAGGTCCGCCTCTGAAAGCCGGATGCTGTCCGTTCCCCGCCGAACCCTTGCGCTTTTCACCTCCGGCTGGATGATACCGCCCATAAGCAGATGATCCCGGGCCTGCCCTCGCTTTGCCAGCTCATAAAGCTCCATGACCTGGTCCGTGGAAAGGGTCAGAGTGTCCCCGCGCTCTGTGGAAAAGGTGTGTGCGCTCTTTTCCAGCCTTTCCACGGTTGCCGGATCTGCAATTTTGCCCGCCTCCTCCGCCACATGGCTTTTCATCATCTGCTGCTGATCCTGTGCGTTGCGCAGCGTCCGGAAAATCGCCTGCCCCGCCTCTCCGTAGTGGGAGAAAAAGGTGTACGGATTTTCTAAGTCCATGGAGACGTGGCCCTTCGTAAGGCTTTCCTTGGTCCTCCGCCCGACGGTATCGGCGGAAATGGCGCTGGCCCATGCCGTTGTCCCGTCGTATTTGGCCTTGGACAGGAGCTTCCCCGCCGTGCTCACGCTGTGCTCTACGGCTTTGACCACCTGCCACACGGTCTGCAGCTGCTCCGTACTCATATCGGCCAGCCGGATGTTTTTCATGGAAATCACCGCGTCAAAGCCGCCCTGAATGTCTAGGGCTGCATCGCCGAAAAGGGCCGGGTCAATGACGATGTCGCCGCCCTCGGCCGCAATGTGGGCATACTGCTCTTTCAGGGCCAGAAATGCCGCCGTCCGCCTGGTGGGGCTTCCACTGCCGCCCTTTTGCCGCTTTCCGTTTTCGTCCACCCGGTAAGGGCTTTCCAGATTGATGCTTTCCAGCATGGCGGATACCGCCGTGCGCAGCTTCTCCGGAATGTGGTGCTTATCGCTGGGATGAAGGAGCTTCTTGGATAATTCGCTGGTGTGCCGGACAATTTTTGCCCGCAGCTCCCGGGCGTTCCTTCTCTCTCTCCCCGCCGCATCCCTTGCCGCATACTTCTCCTTCAGCTTCCGGATCTTCTGATCCGCCCGGCCCCGTTCCCGGTCGATGGCGTCCGCCACTCTCTGCCGGTTTGCCTGCCGCAGCTTGTCAAGCCGTTCCTTATATTCCTCCCGGACCTTCTGCACCTGCTGCTTTCCCTGAGCTTTGGCTGCGTTCAGCTTAGCCTCCTGTCGGTCGGCAAAGGTCTTTTTGGTCTGGGGCAGATCGAAGAACCGCTCCAGGATCTCGTTGGCAGCGCCTGCCACAACCTGATCCATTTCATCCCCTTCAAAGGGATTGTACTCCTCCACCTGCCGCAGCTGATCCGCCACATCGGCGATCTGAAGCAGCTGATCCGATGGGTTTGTGTACTCCGTCTCGTCGAAGAACTCCGGCCACCGCTCCGAAAGCTCCTGATAGACCTGGTCGATGCCTGCCCCGTCCTGACTGCTTAAAGAAAGCCGTCCCTTCTGCTGCCGCTGAAAGGCGCTGTAGTCCGGAATGTCGCTTTTTGTGCCTTCCTCCACCCGGATCTTCGTGTCTTTTAAATAGCTTAAAAGCTCCTGATAGGATTCTCCCAGGCTTTCCTTCGCCACGGCCTTGTCTATCACAGCTTTGGCAATGGCTTCCGCACGTTTCCATGCTTCCTCATAGCTTACCCCTCCGTCCCCTCTGGCGATGGAATCGTAAAGGTTCTGGAGCCGCTCCTGAATGTCGGAAACGTCCGCTTCCGAGCTGTAGCTCTTTAAAAGCTCCGCTGCCGCTTTCTCCACGGCCTTCCGGTCGGTCGTCACCTCCTTGGTGGTCTTCGTCTGCCCCTTCCAGTAGTCCCGGTTCTCTTTCAGATTCCGGTTCTGCTTCTTAAGGCTGCGGTAATCCTTCATCTGCTCCCGCAGCAGCCGGTTTTCCTCCAGGACCGCCTCATAGCTCTTGGTAATGGTGCCGGTTTTCAACGAATATCGAATATCCGGGTCACTGGTCGGCTTCTGGTTTGCAACACTCTTGATTTGATTGGACTGGAAAGCCACCGTTTCGGTGTCCAGAATGAGACCGTCATAGCTGGTCCCGTTGACCTCGTTGAACAGCTCCACCGCTGCCACCATATCGCCGATGGCGGTCTGGTTCACGTCGTAGAGCATGGCAAAATCGCTCTTGCCATAAATCGATTTCAGGACGCTGCTCACAGTCGCATCGTAACCGTAGTTCTCAAAGCTGAAATCGTCCTCATTGGCGGCCACGGCCTTAAGGAATTTCCGCATCTGCTCACGGGTGATGGTAGTTTCCGTCGTGGAAACGGGCGTCGTGATGTTCAGATAAAATGCCTTTGCGTTCCCATACTGTCTGGCGTGGGCCTCGCTGTCCGTGAAATAAAAGCCTCTGCCGTACAGATTGGAATACCTGGATTTCTTACGGTCAAATACCGTAAAATCCTCGTTTCCGCCACGGTACATAATCATAAGCTGTCCATTCTCGTCTCGAACCTTGCTGTCTTTAAAGAATTTCTGTTGTTCCTCGGACAGCTCCCGACCTTGACTATCGGTTTTCAGGGAAAATTTCGCATTCCCTTTCTGCTGGGTCTTGAAATCGGTGTACATCTGTGCGACGTTTGTCAAAAGCTGTTCCGGGTTCTTTACAAAGTCCTTAATCAGATCTAATGCTTCGCTGCCCGGGTTTTGAGCCATGATCTCCCCGCAGATATATGCGTTCAGTTCCTCCTGGAATTTTGCCTCCTGGGCTTCTGTCCTCTGACTTGAATCCAAAGGGATCTGATAAGCCTCGGCAATCCGGCTGGAAAACGCCTCATAGGATTTATTTTCTACGATATTTTCCCGAATGGTCTCTTGCAACTTGGCCCGTAAAGCCGGTGCAACATCCCGAAGGAAATGAAACGCCTCATGATAAGCCGTGGCAACTCCTTCGGTCTCCATGTTCGCACTGACGGCGATCTTGGTATTGGCTCCGTCGTGAATGGTCACAGATTGAGTTGAAGTCCGGGTATTTCCGTTGGCGTAAATATGGAGCCCATCCGTGTTGGTAAAATAGGGGATATCCAGATCCTTCAAAATTTCCACGGTCTTTTTAGCATCGTCGTTCAACTCTGTCTCCGTGGCTTCATGGTAGGCGTAAAGGTATTTGCCTTTTAATCGAACGGATCGATCTCCTCGTTCTCGGTGTTCTCGGAGGAAGTCTTCCCGTCGTACGGTTGATCCCACTTCGGAGCGTACTTCGCTACCCACTCCCTGGCGATTCTGTCCGCTTCTTCCGGTGTCAGCGGTTTTTTGTTGGGCGTCATATCCTGAATCTCGGTAATTCCCAGAGATTTGAGTTGCTCGATGGTTTTCTTCGATAATGCCATTATTCTCATCCTCCTTCAAAGAATGTCTCGTCACGTCCATTGTATCACGCCCGACCTTGTCCTGCAAGGCTTTTGCTTCCCTCGCCGCCGCATCCAGGGCCGCCTCCAGCTTTCCCTCTGCCGTTTCCAGCCGTTTTCTCTCTTTTCCGGTCACTTTATCGATGAACGACCGGATGGCGTCTCTCATCTTCTGCAGCAAAGTCCGGTCGCTGCGGTGCTTTTCGATGAACCGGTCCAAGACCTCTCCGCCGTCCATCAGAAGCCCCGCCTGATCGTTTGCGACTTCGTTCATGGCCTCCTCGTAGGTGACGTTTACCCCCTGCTTGGCGTATTGGGCGGCCTTGTCCCGTACCTCCTGCTCCCGCCCCTCCAGAATGCTCTCCCGGAATCTTCTATATTCCTCCGGCGCCAGCTCCTGCAGACGGTGGCCGAACTCATGCCCTGCGATAGCCAGGACGGGATTGGGGTTATCCTTTTCGATCAGGATCGTGTCGCCGCTGATCTGGGCGTTTGCCGTCCCGCCCCGGACGCTGTCCGCAAACTGCACCCGCAGGCCCAAGGCTTTTGCCGTCTCGTTTATCTGCTCTGCCGTTTCTGCGGAAAGATAGGTGCGGTTTTCTTCGTTTACATCCACCCGGCTGCGCCCGCTCCTCACGGCTTCGTTTACGAAATCGTCGTAGACTAAGCCGCTGTCCTCTCCGGCAAGGGAGGCAAACTTCACCTTTTCCTGATCGTTTCTGAGGGAGACCGCTGCGTCGTTCTGCCCCGAAGCCCACGCCCGATAGGCGGCGTCCCCGCTTAGAGCGCTTTTAAATTCCTCCGGCACGTTTTCCATGGGGCTGCCGGCAAGACCGTAGGTGTAGCAGGCAAGAAACGCCGGACGGATCCCTGCCTCCTCCCCATTGCTTTTTTCCAGCGTGTATTCATAGGCTTTCCGCCCGTTTTCTCCAAGCTGCTCCGCCATGGAAACAGACGCAGGCGCTTTCCCGCCCTGCTGCCCCTCTGCGGCGGCTCTCCTCCTCTGGACGGTGTTTTCCCTTAACGTCTCCTGCCTCGCCTCTGCGGCCCGTCTCGCTGCCTCTGCGGCGGCGTTTCTTTTTTGCTCCTTCTGTGCGCTTTCTTCTGCATCTGCCAGCGAAGCCTTCCGCTTTTCCGGATCTTTCCACGCCTCCTCCCATGCGGTTTCGGCGGCGTCGATCTGTTTGATGTCTTCCTGATGACGCTCCACCCATTGACGGGCGTTTTCCTGAAGCGCTGCGGTCTGCTCCCGGTTCACCTCTTCGGCTACCTGTAAAGCCATCTTTCCCACCGCAGCAGAGGAGACCTTCTTCCCGCTTTTCACCTGATATGCCAGATCCGCCGCCTGATCCCGAAGCGTTTCATCCTGAGAATCCATGGCCGTCAGCAGCATGGAGTTTAAGTTTCCGCTTTCTTTTACCTGCGTTCCGATCGTGTGATAGTCCTGCGCCGTGCGGAGCGTTGTCCCCACCCCTCCGGAAAGGGCAGAGGTGATAAAAGCGTAAAAGGCGCTCTTCGCCCCGCGAACCGGGTTTACCACTGCGTCCTCATCCGTCAGGGAAACCTTATTCACGCCGGGGTCATAGGTCATGCGGGCCAGTCCGGAAAACGGATCCTGCCGGATCTCTTCTCCCGCCTCCTCCAAAGCGGATTTTCCGATCCGCCCGATCAGATCCTTGGCTCCCGTCACCGGCCCTTCCGCAAGGGCGGTTTCCAAGCCCCCGCCCACCTCGATGGCAGATTCCGGCAAAGCGTCCACCACAGCCGCTAAAAACGCCTGCGCCGGATTTGCTCCGCTTTCTCTGGCCTCCTGATAGGTGGGGCCGAAGGTCTGCGTAAAGCTGAACAAAAACTGCGGATCCTTAAACATCTGCGGAAGCGCCTTGATCCCCGCCTCTACGGCAGACGGATTGCCGAGAGCAGCGCTT
>ERZ1034880.324-NODE-324-length-15551-cov-16.315565_pt1 | contig 15551 bp, 13 predicted proteins | sample MGYA00520630_ERZ1034880 | MGnify/ENA primary metagenome ERZ1034880 (study PRJEB33766, sample SAMN09781725) | gut metagenome | biome: gut microbiome | host: Homo sapiens | place: Madagascar | study: EMG produced TPA metagenomics assembly of the PRJNA485056 data...
TTAATATTATTTTTAAGCTATTTATATGTAGAAGGGATAAGAGATGTGGTAAATTTGGTGGTTATATCATTTATTGTTTCGTATACTTTGAAGCCTATAAGAGATTATATTGTGGAAAAGTATAGGCTTTCTATAAGAAAGGCAGCAATGATTATAGTGTTGTTTTGCATAGCGTCTTTTATAGGAATAATGTATTTTATGGTTCCATCATTGCTAAGTGAAAGTAGAAATATAGGGGGGATGTTGGATAATTTAGAGGCATATGCTATTTTAGCGGCAGAAAAATTTGATCTTGATCAAATACCTTTATTTGAAACAGTTTATATTCAAATTGGTGATAAGATTAATACAATACTTTCAAAGGAAGCAACAAGTCTATTTGATAATATTATCGCTATATTAGAAAATTTAATAGGACTTGCAATAGTACCTGTAGCTGCATATTATTTTCTTGCTGATGGTAACGTTTTGTATAATAAAGTATTGCTTATTTTCTCTACGGAAAAACGAATAATTGTTAGAAAAATTAATTCCCACATAGATAGAGTTTTAAGTAGATATATAATAAGTCAGATAATATTATCATTAATAATAGGGGTACTTACATTTATTTTAATGATAAGCCTTAGATTGAAAATGCCATTAGTTTTATCAGTTGTTAATGGACTAGTTAACATAATACCTTATTTCGGACCTATAATAGGTGGGGTGCCTATTGTATTTATTGCTATGACTTCTTCTGTAACAAAAGGGATAATTGCATTAGTAGGAGTATTTATCATTCAACAAGTAGAAGGAGATGTTTTAGCACCTAAGATTACTGGGGATTGTATAAGTATGCATCCAGTAACTATTATATTGCTTTTGATTTTAGGAGAAAAGCTTGCTGGAGTAGCAGGTATGGTTTTATGCGTGCCTATAGCTGTAATAATTAAAGTCATATATGATGATATTAATTATTATTTATTTTAATCATATAATTGACATAATTCTAGAAATGCAATATAATTTTCCTATAAAATAATTGTATAAATTGTTTGGAAAATGTTTATAAAGTTCAAAATATATTAAAGCTATGATAAGGATGAGTAGATATGACTTGAATATATTAGAGAGGAAGTGGATGGTGAAAACTTCTTATTTTTCATATTGAAGCTACCTTGGAGCTTATTTTACTTTAAGTGATGCATATTATTTATGCATAATTAGGGTGGTACCGCGGAAATATTGTTTTCGTCCCTTGCTGTTTATATAGTGAGAGATGAAGACTTTTTTTATTATATAAAATAAAATATAGTTAAAAAATAAAAGTCGAAATTGATAGTTTAGACAAAAATCTTCAAATGGTTTTATCTTAAATTATTAATTATCAATTAATACTGGAGGTAATATTACATGAAATTCATGGGAGCAAATGAATTAAGAGACACATTTACAGGTTTCTTTGAAGAAAAAGGTCACTTAAAAATGGAAAGTTTTCCACTAGTACCTAAGAATGATAATAGTTTATTATTAATAAATGCAGGTATGGCACCATTAAAACCATATTTCACAGGTTTACAAAAACCACCAAGAACTAGAGTTACTACATGTCAAAAGTGTATAAGAACAGGTGATATTGAAAATGTAGGTAAAACTTCAAGACATGGTACATTCTTTGAAATGTTAGGTAACTTTTCATTTGGAGATTATTTTAAAGATGATATAATTCCATGGTCATGGGAATTTGTAACAGAAGTATTAAAACTTCCAAAGGAAAAATTATATGTAACTATATATCTAGAAGATGATGAAGCGTATGATATATGGACTTCCAAAACTGATATAGATCCAAATAGAATATTTAGATTAGGCAAAGATGATAACTTTTGGGAAGTTGGAACAGTTGGTCCATGTGGTCCATGTACTGAAATACATTTTGATAGAGGCGAAGGTTTAGCTCCAGTTATTAATGTTGATGAGTTTGTTGCTGCATCAGATGCTGATAGAATAGTTGAGTTCTGGAACTTAGTATTTATCCAATTCAATAAAGAAGAAGATGGAAGCTATAGTCCATTGAAAAATAAAAATATTGATACAGGTATGGGATTAGAAAGAATTGCAACTATAATGCAAGGTGTTGATAACATATTTGAAATAGATACAGTTAAGAACATATTAAATAAGGTATCAAGTCTTTCTGGTGTTGAATACGGAAAAGATCATAACTCAGATATTTCATTAAGAATAGTAACAGACCATGTTAAAGCTGTAACTATGCTAATATCTGATGGAGTACAACCAAGTAATGAAGGAAGAGGATATGTTTTAAGAAGACTTTTAAGAAGAGCTGCAAGACATGGAAGATTACTTGGAATAAAAGGATTATTCTTAAAGGAAGTTGTTGATGCTGTTGTTGAAAACTATGGTGGAAACTATCCTGTATTAGTTGAAAATAAAGATTACATCACTAAGATAATCACTTTAGAAGAAGAAAGATTCAATGAAACTATAGACAGTGGAATGAACATATTAAATGGATATATTGAAGAGCTTGAAGCAGAAAAATCAAAAGTTTTATCTGGTGAAAAAGCATTTAAATTATATGACACATATGGATTTCCTATTGAATTAACAGAAGAAATCCTAGAAGAAAAAGGAATGTCTGTTGATAATGAAGAATTCAAAAAAGAAATGGAAGCACAAAGAGAAAGAGCAAGAAGTGCAAGAGGAGAAACTTCTTATATGGGAAGTGAAGAAACTCCAATTAATAAAATAAAGGCAGATGTTGAAACAGAATTTGTGGGATATGGTTCAACTGAAGGAAGAGGTAATATATTAGTACTTGCAACAGATAGTGCTTTTGTAGATGAATTAAAGATAGGAGACAAAGGTTATATAGTAATTGATAAGACTGTATTCTATCCTGAAATGGGTGGACAAATCGGAGATAAAGGTATAATTGAAGGAAGAAATGGTAAAGCTTATGTTATAAACACAAAGAAAAATGTTTCTGGAAAAATTATTCACTATGTTGAAGTTAAAGAAGGAAGCTTTAGTACTGGGGAAGAGGTTAATTTATTTGTTGAAAAACAAAGAAGAAGCTTTATAGCTAAGAACCATACAGCAACACATATGTTGCAAGCTGCCTTGAAAGAAATAGTAGGTTCACATGTTCATCAATCAGGTTCATATGTAGATAATGAAAGATTAAGATTTGACTTTACTCATTTCCAAGCTTTAAGTTCTGAAGAACTTAAAAAAGTTGAAGATTTAGTAAATGAAAAAATCATGGAAGTTGCAAATGTTGAAACTAACCTTATGACTATTGAAGAAGCTAAGCAAAGTGGAGCAACAGCTTTATTCGATGAAAAGTATGGTGATAAGGTAAGAGTTGTAGCTGCAGGAGAATTTTCAAAAGAACTTTGTGGTGGAACTCACGTTTCAAATGTAGGAGAAATAGGATTATTCAAGATTGTAGCTGAAACAGGAGTTGCTGCTGGTATAAGAAGAATTGAAGCTGTAACAGGAATACAAGCTATTAAATTCATGGAAGATAAGCAAAAACTTTTAAGAGACGCTTGTGCTGGATTAAAATGTACAGAAAAAGACATATTAAAGAAAATTTCATCACAAAATGCTGAAATAAAAGAAAAAGATAAAGAAATAGCAGAACTTAAATCAAAATTAACTTCAGGAGCTGAAGATGATATATTAAATTCTGCAAAAGATATAAATGGTGTAAAATCTGTAGCATATGCTTTAGAAGATGTTGATGGAAATGCGTTAAGAGATTTAGCTGATAAGATTAGAAGTAAGATTGGAAGTGGTGTAGTTGTACTTATAAGCAAGATGAACGATAAAGTAAATCTTGTGGCAATGTCAACTAAGGATGTCCTTTCTAAAGGTGTTCACTGTGGAAAAATAATTAAAGAAGTTGCAGCTGTAGTAGGCGGTGGCGGAGGAGGAAGACCAGATATGGCGCAAGCTGGTGGTAAGAATCCAGAAAAAATTAATGAAGCTGTAGAAAATGCATATGAAATAATAGAAAAATTAGTTAAGTAGTATACATTTGCAGGAAAATAGGTTATAATTATTATAAGATAAATGAATACAAAATATAATAAATGTTGATAATTAAGTATAGGTATTAAACTTCGTAAGGGGGTGAGCTGCTTTGGCAGCAAAGAATATGGATAATAACATTGATAAAACTATGCAGTTCGACTTGAATGTTAATAAAGAGGATATGACAAAAGCCATCTTAAATGATGTATATAATGCATTAAAGGAGAAAGGATATAATCCTATAAATCAATTGGTAGGTTATCTAATTTCCGGAGATCCTTCTTACATTACTAGTTATAACGGAGCAAGAGCTTTATTAAGAAAGCTTGAGAGAGATGAAATTATTGAAGAAGTAATAAAATCTTATTTAGAGATAAAGTAGAAAAGTGCCCGTATTTATCGGGCACTTTTAGTTTAAGGAGTACCATATGAGAATATTAGGGCTAGATGTAGGGTCTAAGACAATAGGAGTAGCAATAAGCGATCCTTTAGGATGGACTGCTCAAGGTATAGATACCATAAGAAGAAAGAATAAAGAGCAGGATATAGAATTAGTCCATAAGATATGTAAGGATTATGGCGTTGAAACGATAGTTATAGGGCTTCCTAAAAATATGAATGGAACTATAGGAGAATCTGGAGAGAGAGTTTTAGCATTAGCGGAACTTATCAAGGAAAAAACTAATCTGCCTATAGAAATGTGGGATGAAAGATTAACTACAGTTGCAGCACATAGAGCAATGCTTGAAGCTGACCTTTCGAGAGGAAAGAGAAAGAAGATTGTTGATAAGGTAGCAGCAACGTATATATTACAAGGATATCTTGATAAATTAAGACTAAGTAAATAATGTTTTGTATATAAAATAAAATCTAAGGAGAATTTAATATGAAAAAAGACGATAAAATTATTAAATTATTTGATGAGGAAGGAAATGAAGTAAGTTTTAACGTAGTAGCTTTCTTTGATATAGTAAATCCAGAAACAGATGAAAAAAATGAATATGTAATTGTATATGAAGAAGGATACAGCGAAGATGATACATTTGCATTAAAAGTTATTAATGGAGAAGATGGCGAAGAATTATTAGAAGCAATAGATAATGAAGTAGAGTTAGCAGCGGTACAAGAAGCTTATAACACTATTTTTATAGATGAAGAATAATTAAAATAGAAAGAGGTGTTAGTGTGAGTGCTATCAATATTGATATAGAAGCATTAAAGGAAAGTTTAAAGCAAAAAGGTTACAAGTTAACGCCTCAAAGAAGATCAATTTTAGATATCATAATTGAAAAAGAAGGAATGCATTTAACAGTTGAAGAAATATATGACGAAGTTAAGAAAGTATGTCCTGAAATTGGTTTAGCAACAGTATATAGAACTGTTTTATTGTTTGAGGAACTAAATGTTATTTACAAATTAGATTTAAATGATGGGTGTAGCAGATATGAATTAGTTCATGAAGATGAAGAACATAGGCATCATCATTTAATATGTAATAAATGTAAAAAAGTTATTGAAGTGCAAGATGATCTTCTAGAGGAATTGGAAGAAAGAATTCGAAATACCTATGGCTTTGACATATTAGATCACAGTGTGAAATTTTTTGGAATATGTTCTGAATGTAAAAATAAAGAAGAAAAGTAATAAGAAAGGTATAACTCAAAAGTGTTGAGAAAAACCCTTTTATATACATATTAAAGAAGAAAAAGGAGGGGACATATGAAAGGAGAAAAAGCCAAGGTTAAGATTATTCCATTAGGAGGACTAAATGAAATAGGAAAGAACATGACTGCTATTGAATATAAGAATGATATAGTTATCATAGATTGCGGTTTGAAATTTCCAGATGAAGATATGTTTGGAATAGATGTTGTTATACCAGATATAACATATTTATTAAAACATAAAGATAAGGTTTCAGGTATATTCTTAACTCATGGCCATGAAGATCATATAGGTGCGTTACCATATGTTTTAAAACAACTTAATGTACCGGTATATGGTACAAAATTAACTTTAGGAATTGTACAAAGTAAATTAAAAGAACATAATTTATTAAGTACAACTGAGCTTATTACAGTAAAACCAAGAGATGTAGTAAGATTGAATTCTGTATCAGTAGAATTCATTAAAACTAACCACTCAATTGCGGATTCTGTTGCTATAGCAATTCATACTCCATTAGGTGCTGTTCTGCATACAGGAGATTTTAAAGTAGATTATACACCAATTGACGGTGAACCAATGGATTTTGCAAGATTTGCAGAGTTAGGCAAAAAAGGAGTATTATTAATGATGGCAGATTCTACTAATGTAGAAAGGCCAGGATATACTATGTCTGAAAAAATAGTTGGAGAAAGTCTTTGTCGTATTTTTGGTAAGAGTAAAGGAAGAATTATTGTTGCAACATTTGCATCTAATATTCATAGAATACAACAAATAATTGATGCTGCAGCTATGTATGGAAGAAAGGTAGCTGTTTCAGGTAGAAGTATGGAGAATATAGTACAAGTAGCTATAGAGCTTGGTTATATTAAAATCGAAAAAGAAAACTTAGTAAGTATTGATCAAATTAACAAATATAATAATGATGAGATAGTTATTATTACAACAGGAAGTCAAGGAGAGCCTATGTCAGCATTAGCGAGAATGGCTACTTCTGAGCATAGAAAAGTCAATATAGTTTCAGGAGATACAATTATTATTTCAGCTACTCCTATTCCAGGAAATGAAAAATTAGTATCTAGAGTTATTGACCAGTTATTTAAGAAAGGTGCTGAAGTTGTTTATGGTTCTTCAGAAGCGGTACATGTATCAGGGCATGCTTGTCAAGAAGAATTAAAATTAATGCAAACTTTAGTTAGACCAAAGTATTTTATTCCGGTTCATGGAGAATATAGACATCTTAAACAACATGGTGAATTAGCTAATAGTATTGGAGTGCCAAAGTCAAATATATTAATACCTGAAATTGGTGATGTTATTGAAGTTACAAGAAATAGCATTAAGAAGAGTGGTTCTGTAATTTCGGGACAAATATTTGTAGATGGTCTTGGTGTTGGAGATGTTGGAAATATAGTTATTCGAGATAGAAAACATTTATCTCAAGATGGGATATTGACAGTTGTTGTGACGTTATCAAAAGAAAATAAAGCTATAATTGCAGGTCCAGATATTATTTCAAGAGGTTTTGTATATGTAAGGGAATCAGAAAAATTAATGGATGAAGCAAGAGATATAGTTAGAAATGTCTTTGCTAAATGTGAAGAGCAAAAAATAACTGACTGGTCTACTTTAAAATCAACAGTTAGGGATGAACTAAGATCATTCCTATATGAAAAAACTAAGAGAAAGCCTATGATTTTACCAATAATCATGGAAATTTAACACTTAGTTGACAAGAATACTATATGATAGTAAAATATCTAAGAGATTTTAAATTGGGTACTTGTGTATCCAATTTTATTTTTGGGTAAAATATTTATAGGTTTACATAGTAAGAATAAAATTACTGATTTAAATTAATTGGAGGAAAGTAAATGGAATTAGTTACTAGAAATGATATTAGAAATATAGCAATAATAGCCCACGTTGACCATGGTAAGACTACTTTAGTTGATGCTATGTTTAAGGCAAGTCATGTTTTCAGAACAAACGAAAAGATGGATGAGAGAGTAATGGACTCTAACGACTTAGAAAAGGAAAGAGGAATAACAATACTTTCTAAAAATACAGCAGTTATGTACAATGACATAAAAATTAACATTGTTGATACACCAGGACATGCTGATTTCGGTGGAGAAGTTGAACGTGTACTTAAAATGGTTGACTCAGTTTTATTAGTTGTTGATTCATATGAAGGCCCAATGCCACAAACTAAATTCGTTCTTAAGAAGGCATTAGAATTAAAATTAAAACCAATAGTTGTAATAAACAAAATTGATAAGCCAAATGCAAGACCTGAAAATGTTATTGATGAAGTATTTGATTTATTCTTAGAATTAGGAGCAGATGATGAACAATTAGACTTCCCAATAATATATGCATCAGCTAGAGAAGGATTTGCAAGATTCAATGTTGAAGATACTAACGAAGATATGGAACCACTATTCAAAACAATAGTAGACCATGTTGAACCACCAAAAGGTGAAATGGATGGGCCTTTCCAAATGTTAGTTACTACATTAGATAGCAGTGAATATGTTGGAAAGATAGCCATAGGTAAGATACATAGAGGTACAGTAAAGAAGAACCAAAATGTTGCCTTAGTAAGACAAGATGGAACTAAATCAAACTACAGAATTACAGCTGTATTTGGATATAATGGATTAAAGAGAGAAGAAGTTGAAGAAGCAGGACTTGGAGATATCATTGCTGTAAGTGGTGTTTTAGATGCTAACATAGGTGAAACTATTGCAGATGCTCAAAATCCAGAAGCTTTACCATTCGTAAAGATTGATGAGCCAACTCTTAGCATGAACTTCATGGTTAATGACTCACCATTCGCTGGTAAAGAAGGTGAATTTGTAACTTCAAGACATTTAAGAGATAGATTAATGAAAGAATTAGAAACTAACGTAAGTTTAAGAGTTAAAGAAATAACTCCAGATTGCTTCGAAGTTTCAGGAAGAGGGGAACTTCACTTATCAGTACTTATTGAAACAATGAGAAGAGAAGGATTTGAATTACAAGTTTCTAAACCATCTGTTATCTTTAAAGAAGAAAATGGTAAGAAAGTTGAACCTATGGAACACTTAACAATTGATGTACCAGAAGAATTCATGGGAGCTGTAATGGAAAAAATGGGTCCTAGAAAAGGTGAAATGGTTAATATGACATCAGCTGTTAATGGATATACAAGATTAGAATTTAGTATTCCAGCAAGAGGACTTATAGGATTTAGAAATGAATTCATGACTGATACAAAAGGTAATGGTATAATGAATCACGTATTTGAAGGATATGCTCCATATAAAGGAGAGATAGAATCTAGAAGTAGAGGTTCAATAGTATCATTTGAACAAGGGGATGCAATTGCTTATGGATTGTTCAATGCACAAGAAAGAGGAAGATTATTCATAACTCCAGGAACTCCAGTATACCAAGGTATGGTTGTTGGTGAATGTTCAAGAGCTGATGATTTAGATATAAATGTTTGTAAAGGAAAGAAACTTACAAATACTAGAGCTTCAGGATCAGATGATGCAGTTAAGTTAGTTCCAATTACTCCAATGACTTTAGAGCAATCAATAGAATTTATAGGAAATGATGAATTAGTGGAAGTAACTCCAGAAAGCATCAGAATAAGAAAGAGATACTTAGATGCTGCTGAAAGAAAGAGAATGATTAGTAGAGGAAAAAAATAATATCGAAAATCAGCTAAAAAACTTTTAAAATTCATCAATAAGGTTTATAATAGTGAATAGTCATAAGGCTATTCACTAATTATATATAGGGGGTATTTATGAAGAATAATAAAAAGATTGTTAACGTTACAACAATCATTGTAATAATGATAATCATAATTACTATTTGGCAATGTTTTAAGATAGTAGATACACCACTTAAAATAAAAGATGAAGAAATCATTGAAGTAGCTGAGGGCGATAGTTTTTATGGAATTCTTGATAAATTATCAGAAGAAGGTAAAATAAAAAATAAGTTTTTAGTAAAATTATATTTGAAGATATGTGGAATAAAACCAGAGGTTTTGGAAGGAACATATAAATTAAATAAAAGTATGACATTAAATGAATTTGTCAACCTTTTAACAGATTCAAATAAAGATAAAGTATACATAACTATTCCAGAAGGATATACAATTGATGATATTGCAGAAAAATTAGAGGAAAATAATATATGCAATAGCAAAGAATTTATTGATTCAGTAAAAAATTATGAGTTGCCTAAGTATATAAGCAATAATCCTAATAAAAGATATAACCTTGAAGGATTTTTATTTCCAGATACATATAGTTTTAATAAAAATGAAAATGCAGATTTTATAATAAAGACAATGCTTAATAGATTTGAGAAAGTTTGGCAGGAAATTGTTGAAGATTTAAATATATCAATACCAGAAGAGGAAATTGAAAAAAAAGTTAATGTTGCTTCTATAATTGAAAAAGAAGCAGTAGTTGATAGTGAAAGAAGTTTTATTTCTTCGGTAATATATAACAGAATTGCAATAGGAATGCCTCTTCAAATAGATGCAACAGTGATATATTCGTATGGATATCACATTGAAAAGATGTATGAAAAGTATTTAGAGATTGATTCTCCTTATAACACATACATGTATTATGGACTTCCTATAGGTCCTATTTCAAATCCGGGCAGAGCATCATTAATGGCAGCTTTAAAGCCAAAGGAAACTGATTATCTTTATTATCTTTTAGAAAGTGAAAATACACACTATTTTACTGATAATTATGATGATTTCCTAAAAAGGAAAGAAGAATTAGGATATTAATGGAGGAATATGATGAGTGGAATAACATATGATTATATGGAAGAATATATTAGAAGTTTAATACCAGATAGTACAGGTAAGTTCAATGATTTGGAAGAGTTTGCTAAGGAAAAAGGCGTTCCTATAGCTCAAAAAGAGACAATAAAGTTTTTAGAATTTATGGTGAGTATGAAAAAGCCTATAAGAATTCTTGAATTAGGAACTGCTATAGGTTATTCTGCCATAAAGATGTATAAAGCAGCAGGTACTTCTCCACATATTACAACTGTGGAGAGAAGTGAAGAAATGATTAAGTTAGCAAAGGAAAATATCAAGAGCTTTAATTTAGAAAGTAAGATAGAAATTAAAGAAGGAGATTGTTTAGAAATTTTAGAATCTTTAGATGAACCATATGATTTAATATTCATGGATGCTGGAAAAGGACATTATAATCACTTTTTACCCCATTGCTTAAGATTATTAAAGGAAGATGGAATAATAATAGCAGATAATGTGTTATTTAGAGGGATGGTTGCAAGTGATGAACTTGTGAAGAGAAGAAAAATTACAATTGTGAAGAGAATGAGAAAATATTTAGAATTAGTTTCAGAAGATGAAAATTTAATTACATCAGTTATTCCTATGGGAGATGGCATAGCTGTAACAAAGAGGAGGTAACTTAATGAGAAAACCGGAAATACTAGCTCCAGCTGGTAATTTAGAAAAATTAAAGATAGCAATCGATTATGGTGCAGATGCTGTATATTTAGGTGGAGCAAAGCTAAATTTAAGAGCATTTTCTAATAACTTTAGCAATGAAGAAATGCTTGAAGGAATCAAGTATTGTCATGATAGAGGAAGAAAAGTATATGTTACTTTAAATGTTTTTGCAAGAAATCATGACTTAAATGGTGCAGAAGAATACATAAAAGGATTATATGAAATTGGTGTAGATGCAGTTCTTGTAGCAGATCCAGCATTAATTGCAATTTGTAAAGAAGCAGCACCAGATCTTGAAATACATTTAAGTACTCAAGCAAATACAGTAAACTGGAAAGCAACAAAGTTTTGGTATGACTTAGGGATAAAAAGAATAGTATTAGCTAGAGAGTTAACTTTTAAAGAAATAAATGAAATTACATCTAAGATTCCAAAAGAATGTGATATTGAAGCATTCGTACATGGATCAATGTGTGTAGCTTATTCAGGAAGATGTTTAATATCTAATTATATGATTAAAAGAGATGCTAATAAAGGAATTTGTGGGAATGTATGTAGATATAAGTATCATTTAGTTGAAGAAACAAGACCAGGTGAATATTATCCAGTGGTAGAAGATGATAATGGTACATATATAATGAATGCAAAGGATTTATGTATGATTCACTATATTCCTGAGCTAGTTAAGAGTGGAATATATTCATTTAAAATAGAAGGAAGAATGAAGAGTGAGTTTTATGTTGCTTCTGTAGTTAAGGCTTATAGGGAAGCATTAGATAGTTACTGGGACAACCCAAGTGCTTATAGATTTAAAGAAGAATGGATGGATATGCTTAAAAAAGTAAGCCATAGACCATATCATACAGGATTCTACTTAGGTATAAACGGTGAACAAAACTATGAAGATTCATCATATGTTAGAGATTATGAAATAGTGGGAATGGTTAAAGAGTATGATGCTGAAACTAAAACTGCTACAATACTTCAAAAAAATAGAGTATTTGAAGGTGATGATGTGGAAGTACTTAGACCAGATGTACCTTATTTCAAAATCAAGTTAGAAGATATGTATGATTTAGATAAAAATAAGAAAACGGACGTAGCTAATAGAGCACATATGATGTTTAAGGTAAAGGTAAGTGAGCCATTAAAAGTAAATGATATGCTTGTAAAAGCAAATAATACAATTAATATAAACAATAACTAAGGAGGATCATATAAATGAAAAAGCCTATTTTAATTGGTATTACTGGAGGGACAGGTTCAGGCAAGAGTACCATTGCAGATGCATTATATTCTAATTTTTCAAATGAGTGTATCACAATGATACAACAGGATATGTACTATAAAGATCAAAGTAATTTATCAATGGAAGAAAGAGTTAAAACTAATTATGATCATCCAATGGCTTTTGATAATGATCTCTTAGTAGAACACTTACAAAAACTAATTAAGGGCGAATCAATAGAAAAGCCAAGATATGATTTTACTGTTCATAATAGAGCAAAAGATACTACAACTGTAGAACCAAGGGAAATAATAATTGTTGAAGGTATCTTAATCTTAGAAGATGAAAGAATAAGAAATCTTTTAGATATTAAGGTATATGTGGATACTGATGCAGATATAAGAATATTACGAAGATTAGTAAGGGATATTGATGAAAGAGGAAGAACAGTTGAATCAGTTATAGATCAATATTTAACTATGGTTAGACCAATGCATATGGAGTTTACAGAACCAACTAAAAGATATGCAGATATAATTATTCCAGAAGGTGGACATAATTATGTGGCAATAGATATTTTAATGGCTAAAATTAGAGATATATTAAAATAATTGTATAGAAACCATTTCCAAAGGCTAGAATTTAGCTGAAGGAGATGGTTTTTTTGTTTTTTAAGAAAAGTATAATATATAGAAGCAAGATTATAGCTATAGTATTTTTTGCTTTACTTTTTATGCTTATTTTAAGACTATATTATATTCAAGTACATCCTACAAAGTTAGTGCAAGGAGAACTTAAAAACTATCAAACAGAAATATTTAATGGGAGTAGATATTCGGTATTTGATACCAATGGCGAAAGCTTAGTGAATGATAGTGAAAAATATATTTTAGTTATTGATTCCAAACCATTTAGATTAAATAACTATGAGGATACTATTGAAGATTTACTAGCTTTAAATTTTATAATGAAATCAGAATATGGGGACTTTTCCTATACAGATGTTATGAGTTCAAGTGGAAAGTTGTATTATTATCTTACTTACGAAAGCTATGAAAAAATTAATAAATTAAAAAGCATTAAAGGAATTTATACTTATGTATATACTGAAAGAAAGGCTAGTGAAGCAGGTAAGATAGAGGATATAATGGCAACAGTTGAAGAAAGTGAAATTTCTGAAGGTTCATTACAAGAAAAAGTTTATAACTGTATAAAGGATAATAAATATGAAGAAGGTGAATATTCATTAAATGATAAATCTATATATGAACTTACCAATAAAAGTGATACCTCTGGTAATAAGAATATTAAGCTTACAATAAACAAAGAGTGGAGTGAAAAAATCAAGGATGTATTAAATGATGAAAGTTATAGTTTTTTAGAAAATGTAGGTGTGGTGCTTCTAGAGAGTGATACAGGAAAAATAAGAGCATTGGTGCAAAAGGATGATAAAATGGCTAATGTTGATTTAGCTATAGGTAGCATAGGTTACGAACCAGGTTCAATATTTAAGATCTTAACAGAAGCTATAGTTCTTGATATGGGGCTTACTGATAGCAATGATGTTTATTCTTGTATTGGTTTAATATGCAGTAAAAATGGAGAATCATATGCTCATGGACCATTGAGTGTTGATGAAGCATTGCAGATATCTTGTAATGATATTTTTGCACAATTAGGTACCATGGTGGGATATGATAATATGATTAGATATACTGAAAAACTAGGATTATATCAAAAAGTATTAGGGTTAAGTGGTGAAAATAAAGATGAGGCAGTAGGTACAAAACCAACTTTAGAAGAAGGAGTCTCCAATTTCTCAATAGGACAATGTGTTACAGTTACACCACTACAAATAGCTGGTGCCATTAATGCTGTGATAAATGATGGAGTATATATTAAGCCATATATAATAGAAAGTATTGTTGATAATGATGGCAATTTAATTTCTGAGGAAGAAAGTGAGAGTAGACGGGTTTTTAGTACAACAACCAGTGAAATAGTACAAAAAAGTATGAGTGATGTCATATGGTTAGGAACAGGTTATGAGGCTAGGGTGGAAGGTATAAATGAAGGTGGTAAAACAGGAACATCAACAGGAGAAGGAGGAGGTACTAATCATGGATGGTTTGCAGGATATTTTGAATATAATGGAGAGAAGTATACTTTAGTTGTTGTGGCACCTAATATAGGAGAAACTCATCCTGATGGTAGAGAGCTGGGAGGAGGAAATACAGGAGCTCCTATATTTAGGGATATAATTAATTCTTTGATAAAATAATTTAGTTATTATAAGCAATATTTTAGTATAGCTTCATATGATATAATAAGCACTATTAGGAGGAACTCTAAGTGATATTATTATCAAATTTCATGGAGTTTTTATGCAGTAATATATTCTTAACAGGATATATATCTGGAAACAATACCTTTCCAAAACCTTTAGATGAAAAAGAAGAGGAAAAATATTTACAGCTTTTAAAAACAGGGGATAAGAAGGCTAAGAGTATATTAATTGAAAGAAATCTTAGATTAGTGGCACATATTGTGAAAAAATATCAAATTCCAAATAAAGATATAGATGAGTTGATTTCTATAGGTACTGTGGGACTTATAAAGGCAATTGATTCATTTGATGTATCAAAAGGAACTAGACTAGCAACTTACGCATCAAGGTGTATAGAAAATGAGATTTTAATGCTTTTTAGAAATAATAAGAAGCAGAAAAGTGAAACTTTCCTGCAGGATCCTATAGGTGTGGATAAGGAAGGTAATGAAATTAGTTTAATAGATGTATTAAGTAGTGAAAAGGATTCAGTTATAGATAAAGTTGAAATGAAGCTACAGATAAAAGCTCTTTACAATAAGATAAATAGTGCTCTTACTGAACGAGAAGGTGAAATTTTAAAAATGAGATATGGTTTAAAAGATGGTAAATGTAAAACACAAAGAGAGATTGCAGGAATGTTAGGAATTTCTAGATCATATGTTTCTAGAATAGAGAAGAAAGCTTTAAAAAAATTAAAGAAAGAGTTATACCCTAAATAGCATTTTTATATATTTTTGCTAAAATATGTTGAATTTATAAGATGAATGAAATAAAAT